>Ga0335081_10000890_pt1 | contig 47943 bp, 46 predicted proteins | sample Lox_Sample_35_FD_206713 | JGI IMG/M metagenome (GOLD analysis project Ga0335081, IMG submission 206713) | Soil microbial communities from Loxahatchee National Wildlife Refuge, Florida, United States - Lox_Sample_3.5 | ecosystem: Environmental > Terrestrial > Soil > Wetlands | place: USA... | reverse complement strand
GGGATTCCTGACGAGAAAACACGGGCAAGCTCATGCCCTTGCTTCGTAGCACAACCACGGCGTCGCCGGTAGAAAAATCTCACTGGCCCGACCACTTTTTCAGCGGAATCACTATTGAACAATTGGGTTGACGGTATGAGAGGGGATTGAACACTGCTGTCCAAGATAATTGACCCTTGCGTGTGAGACCCTCGGATTCTGGCCAGTGAGAGTGCGTGTGTCCGATATGTGGCTGCAACATAAATGGGCGAAGGTATTCCTCGCAGTAGAAAAACAACTTGGGGCCTGATCTATCCATTATTCATTTGGGACTGCTGTGACCGGTGCCAGCTACAACAACGTTAACGAATTGACCAGCCAGCAAGGCGGCGGAACATTGCGGTTCCGGTGACCTGCCCCCATCTACTGGACCAGCCCGTGTGAGAGTCCGGTCGCGATCTTAGTCGTTTTGGTTTGGTTGTCCATCCCCGCTGTTGGTTGTTGCTCACAGCCTCCGTGGGGGGAGACGGAGGCTGTGGCTGCGGCTCGGGCCGCAAACTCTATCGGCGTCAGATTGCCCAACGCACTGTGCGGGCGGTCGTGGTTGTACGTCCATCGATAGCCACTGGTGATCGCTCGCGCATCACCCACGCTCACGAACCAGTGCTCGTTGAGGCATTCGTCGCGGAACTTCCCGTTGAAGCTTTCGATGAACGCGTTTTGCTGGGGTTTGCCCGGCTCGATGAACGCCAGATCGACTCCGTGGGTGTAGGCCCACTGGTCCAGCGCTTGGCCTGTAAACTCCGGCCCGTTGTCGATGACGAGCTGGCGAGGGCAACCGCGCTGTTGCCGCAGCGCCTCCAGCGTGCGCACCACCCGCGCGCCGGGTAATGAGGTGTCTACTTCGATCTGCAGACATTCCCGCGAATGATCGTCGACGATGTTCAACAGTCGAATCCGCCGCCCGTCGGCCAGGCTGTCAGCCATGAAATCCATCGACCAGCGTTGATTGCTCGCCGTGGGCCGCTCCAACGGTTGGCGTAGCGCTCGCGTCAAGCGTTTGCGGAAACGTCGTCGCACTTGTAAACCCTCCTGCCGATAGATCCGTTCAATCCGTTTGTGGTTATCCGTCCAGCCTTGCCGTCGCAGTAGCCACGTCAACCGACGATACCCGAAACGGCGGCGCTGCTGCGCTGCCTGCCTCAACGCCTCCCGCAACGGCCCATCGTCCGCAGCTTGCCCGTGGTAGTAGTAGCTGCTGCGCCGTAGATTCATGAGCCCGCACGCTCGTCGGTGGCTGACCCCAAACTGCTCGCACGCGGCTCCCACAGCCGTGCGACGCGCGGCGGGCGTCGTCAGTTTCGGCGCAAGGCGTCCTGGAGAATCTGTTTGTCCAGTAGCGCGTCGGCCAACAACCGCTTCAGCCGCGCATTCTCCTGCTCCAACTGCCGCAGCCGCTTGGCGTCGCTGAGTTCCAAGCCGCCATACTTGGCCTTCCAGCGGTAGTAGGTGCCCTCACAAATCCCGTGCTTGCGCGTCAGTTCCCCGAGGCCTACGCCCGCCTCGGCCTCTTTGAGTATCCCGATGATCTGTTCTTCGCTGAACCTCTTGCCTCGCATTCTGTCCTCCGATACGCTTGTCGCATACCCAAGGACTCTCACACGGGCTGGTCCAGTAGATGGGGGCAGGTCAGTGGCGTTTGATTCGAGGACGAAAGAAGGCGTAAGATAACCGAGGGAATAAGCGCAAGAACAAAGCCCGGGGTCGTGTCCCATAAGGCATAAGACCGGACACCGCACCGTTCGCTCATGCGCCCATACGCATTGCAAGGTCGCTTATTGTCCACTGCGCATAGACAATCATCCGCCAGCGAATCGGGCCTTGGGTCGAGCCGTGCTGATGATGATTCTGCGGCGGCAACGCATTCCCGGCGTTGGATGCAATCTCGTGTCCGCAGCTTTCACATCGATAAATGCCGGAATCGGGCGTTCTCGCACCCGGACCGTGAAGCACATCAAACGCTTCATCGATTGACGCGCCCATATACTGAGAATCTTTGTAAAGCGCCATGTTTTCGTCTTCCTATCCTGCGCGACTTCGCAGTTGCCAAACGGGGCGACTACACAGCGCGCAATTCTTTACCCGGCGAGTGACTGTTCGTCTATACAGCAAAGCCTGTAGTTTTCGGGCGGAGAAGACTGTATGCGCGAATTCACTCAATTGAGTGGTTGACGCGGTGGCGCACCAACACGCAGTCGCGCCCGAACCCTGGATCGTTTTTCGGGTATGGGTTTGGAACTTTGTGCGGGCAACCAGTTGCGCTAGACAGTGATGATCTTGTGACGGATTGCGTAGTGGACAAGTTCGGTGACGGAATGCAGCTTGAGCTTGTGCATGATGTTTGCTCGGTGGGTCTCCACTGTTGGCACGCCGATGCCCAAAGCTACGGAGACCTCCTTGTTGCTCTTCCCTTCCGCCAGAAGTTGGAGCACTTCTCGTTCACGCGACGTCAGCACACTGCTGGGAACTTGCTGGCCCTTTGGTGCTCGGTCTTTATTCCGGTAGGCCAGCAATGCGATCTGTGCAACCCGGGACGTGAAGAACAGTTCACGCTGCCGCATGGCCCGCATCGCAGCAGCCAACTCGCGTCCCGCGTCGGACTTTAATACGTAGCCGTGTGCACCGGCGTCGACAATCTCTCGCACGAGTTGCTCGGACTCGTGCATGCTAAGGATGAGCACCCGAGCGTTGGGAACCGTCCTCAGAATCTGCCGCGTAACCTCAAGCCCGTTCAATTCCGGCATCGTGATGTCCAGCACGACGACATCCGGGTTCAGTTGTTGCGCCAAAGCCACTGCCTCCCGCCCCGTGACCGCCTCTCCGCAGATCTCGCAGTCCGGCTGGCGCTCCAACAGCGAGCGTACGCCTGCCCTGACCACCTCGTGGTCGTCGGCCACGAGAATCCGCAGTTTCGTCATAGCGCCGCTCCGTTCCGGGGCAACACCACTCGGAGGGTCGTACCCTTGATCCCACTCTGAATCTCCAAGCGTCCACCCAATTGCCTGACTCGCTCATGCATCCCGGTGATGCCAACGCCCATTGTCTCGGGCAGACCATCGGACCGCTGCGTTAGGAATCCCGTCCCGGCGTCGCGCACTTCCAGGCAGATCGTCCCCCGATCTGCCACGAGTCGGATCGTGGCCGTCGAGCTTCCGGAGTGACGATGAATGTTCGTGAGCGCTTCCTGTACGACTCGAAACAGTGTGATCTCAATCTCCCGAGGAAGTCGCTGTAAATCGAGCGATATCTCCAAGCCGACCTCAATTCCGCTGCGTTGCGCAGCGCCTTCCACGTACCAACTCAAGGCAGAAGCCAAACCGCGTTCGTCCAGCAAAGGTGGATGCAGCAAGTAGGACAGCGTTCGTATCTCTCGCAAGCACTCGTCAAGCAGGGTGCAGCTCTCCGTCAGGGCCTTGCGAGCGGCTGGATCGAGCGCCTCACACGCTCCGTCGATCGCACTGAGATGCATTGCCACGGCAGCCAGCCTCTGGCCGGTGGAGTCGTGCAGTTCTCGCGCGATACGGCGTCGTTCCTCGTCCTGCGACTGCAAGAGCTGAATGGAAAGCCGCCGCAACGCCTCCTCGGATTTCCTCCGTTCGGTCACATCCTCCGCGATGCCGGCAATGCGGTAAACCTTGCCGCTGACCTCGCGAATGGGGAACGCGCGGTCGTGGATCCAACGGATTGAACTATCAGGCCGCACGATGCGATATTCCTCATCGTAGCGGCCGTCGGCTTGTTTGGTCGCCGCCGCCTGCCGGACGCGTTCCTGGTCTTGAGGATGAATCGCTTCCAGCCACGAACACGGGTTCTCGCGCATACTCTGGCAGGTCCGTCCCCAAATTGTTTCATAGGCGGGGCTGACGTAAATCACCTGGCCTTCTTCCGGGTCCCTCAACCAGAACACCTCACGGATGCTCTCCGCCAACTGCCGAAACCGCTGTTCGCTGGACTGAAGATCGTCGTACGCCCGGCGCAGCTTCGCGTCGCGCTCCTGGATGTTCTCCAGCATCCGGTTAAATCCGTCGGTCAGCACACCGATTTCGTCGTCGCCGTATTTGGCAGCTCGCAACGAGTAATCGGGGTGGTTCCTGACGCGGTCCGCGAGGCCGGCGAGATCCATGATCGGATCGGCAATTCGCCGTTGCAGTCGCATCGCGAGCATCAACGCAAGAATCCATCCCGCCACCATCGATCCGAGAGCGATGGCGATCCCGGCAATCAGGCGGGCGTAATGCTGTTGCAGGTTGGATCGCAGATAGACCGTTCCCAGGTTCTCACCCTTGCGCGTGATCTGATGGAACAGCAGGAAGTGACCGCTCCTGATTCGGTGGCCTTCAGCCTCCAATCGAGGGAACGTCGCTGACGACGCTCGCGCTCCGCGAACATAGCCGGCCAAGACGCTTCCGTCCTTGCGATATACGCATGCCTCCACGATGTCGGTTCGGGCCTTCAACGACGCGAGCGTTTCCTGCGCGGTTTGGGGATTGTCGAACTCGAGCGCCGCCGCGCAGTTTTCGCCAATAATTTCAGCCTGCACGGATAGGTCGCGCAGGCTGACCTTGCGGAATGCCGTGACCTCGTAAATGATTCTCGTAACCCCCGCCAGCAACACAGCCGCACTGCTGGTCAACATCATTGCCAGCATCAACTTGCGCCCAATGGCCAGATCGCGAAATCTCCTCATCCTACTCAGGCCTCGTTTCGCTCCCGTGGCGCACTACATGCCGCGCTACTCGAAGTAGATTGGCGTCCAATTTCAGTCCCGCCCGTCGGGTGGCGTTCAGGTCGATGTCGAACTTCACCCGACTGTCTTCGGTGACAAAATGGATGTGACCACCGTGCTGGAGAAACCCGTTCAGCTCGCTCACGGTCAGAATGCTCCTGCCTCGAAGGCGCGTCAGGATGTCGGCCAAGCGGTCCCTTTCAGAAACGCTGATGAAGAGAACCTGGCAGGTTTCGATCTTGTCGACTTGCTGAAATCTCAGGATCCGGATTGGGCGGCCATCAATAGCCTTGCCGTCCACCGTGGCATCCAAGATCTTATTGAATGGATCCTCGCCCAAGACGCCGATCACGATGGCGTTAGTGGGCGACGCAAACGCTTCAGTCGGCCACTCCACGTACTTGGCAAAGGTGTACAGAAAACCCGCCTTCACATGATACTCCAGCGCTCGCGGGGAGGGCTCTTCAGCATCACCTATCAGCGCTACGGCGAGGGTCCCAACAGCGAACACACAGGCCGCGCGATCAAGCGTCCCGCGCGCTGATAGCCATCCATGTTTGAAGAAGTTCACACCGAATTCCTTGCAACTTGATCACCACCGGGCCCGACAAACTAATAGCGCCATTTGGCGCTCTTGAAAAGGGCATTCCCTCCGGGAAGGCATCGGCCCTATAATCGAGCATGGGGATGCGGACTCAGGATCGCCTCGTGAAACACCTCGCCTGCGGATGGCTGGCGGTCAGCATCGCCCTAGTTTCCGCCCCGCTCTTTGGCAACGAGCTGGAGGAAACGGCTGATCAGCACATGAAACTGGGGGAGACGGCTTACGAGCGCGGCGCCTTTGATGAGGCCTTGATGCAATGGCGAGAGGCGGGGCGGCTATACGCCGGGCAACACAACAGCCAAGGACGGATCAAAGCGTTGCTTGACTTGGGCGCGGTCTACCAAGCGCTGGGGCAACACCGGCTGGCCTTTCGGACATTGGAACGGGCAGGTCGACTCGCCGAGGCCACACCGGGACGGCCGTCGCTGCTTTCTGCTCGAAGCGAACTCGGTGTTGAGTGTGGCTGTCTCAATCAATTCAAGCGGGCCGAACAGACGTTGCGCGGAGCTCTGACCGCGGCAAATGACCAAGGCGACACCAATTTGATGGCTATCGTTTGGAACAACCTGGGCAATCTACTAGCCGGACAGAGCAAGGTCGACGAAGCACTCTCAGCGTTCGCAGAGTCCGCCAACCTGGCGCAATCCAGGAATCTTCGGGGACTCGCTGCCAAGGCATTGGCAAATGCCGCTGCCGTTGCAGCGCGAGCCGTGCGTGACACCGATGCCGAGAGGTTCAATCAGGCTGCTCTGGCAGAATTGAGCGACTGTTTACCTACGCATGACACGGCGATGCTCTATTTGCGGTGCGGCCAGACCGACTGGCAACGATATCAACGGCAGCGCGATGCTGGCGGAGCGCTGCTGAAGCGCGCCGAGCAATCGTACCAGCAGGCGCTCAGGATTACCGAACAACTTGGCGACAAACGCGCCATGACCTATGCACTTGGGTACCTCGGCGAACTGCAAGAGGCGAGAGGAGATGTTGCGTCTGCCCTGGAGTTGGCCCGTCGCGCGACCTTCGTTGCCCAGGAAATCCAGTTGCCCGATGCGCTCTATCGCTGGGAATGGCTGACCGGGCGGCTGCACCGAGCGCAGGGCGACCGCGACGCAGCGATTGCGGCGTATCAGAGCGCACTGCAAACATTGGAGCCTATCCGTCGCGATTTGCTCTTCAGTTACGGCCCGACGGGTGCGACGTTCCGTGAGACCGTCGGTCCGGTGTTCTTCGGACTCGCCGATCTGCTGCTCGAAAAAGTTGATACCGTCAACGATCCGGCAGAAGTGCAGCGGATATTGCGTGAAGCGTGTGACACCATCGAACAATTGAAGTCCGTGGAACTCGAGGACTACTTGCAGGATGAGTGCGCGAACCTGTTGCGGACGAAAGCCGCACGAGTGGAAAACATCGGGCGGGATACCGCTGTGGTATACATCATTCCGCTATCGCACCGGACCGAACTATTGGTGGGCCTTGGCTCGGATTTGAACCGGGTCAAAGTTAAGGTCGATGCTGAGCAGTTGACTGCGGTGGTGCGTGCGTTTCGGACGCACCTGGAGAAACGTATTACCAACGAATATCTGGTGGAGGCGCGCCAACTCTACCAATGGCTGATTGCACCCATCCGCGATCTGTTGGTTGCCTCTGGGATCCAGACTATCGTGTTCGTCCCTGATGGTGCGTTGCGAACCATCCCGATGTCCGCGTTGCAGGATGGCCGACAATTTCTGATCGAGCAGTTTTCCGTGGCGGTCAGCCCGGGACTGACATTGCTGGAGCCGCAGCCGGTGCAATGGGCACACGTGCAGGCGCTCAAAGCCGGCTTGGCGGAAGCGGTCCAGAATCGTCCGCCGTTGCCGTATGTGCACGCCGAACTTGAGACAGTGCAGAAGTTGTTTGGGGGTCCGATCCTGATGGACAGCCAGTTTGTGCTGCCGTTGCTAAAGAAGGATTTCGCCCAAGCGCAGTATCAACTTGTGCACTTCGCTACCCACGGCCAGATCGACAGAGATGTCAGCAAGAGTTACCTCCTCACCCACGATGGCAAGCTGACGTTCGATCAACTGGAGGAGTTGCTCCGCCCCAGTCAATTTCGCGGCCGTCCGGTCGAACTGCTGACCTTGAGCGCCTGCCAAACGGCCGCCGGCGATGATCGCGCGGCACTGGGACTGGCTGGCGTGGCTGTGAAAGCGGGCGCCCGAAGCGCGTTGGCCCCACTGTGGTCTGTTCATGATGAGTCGACCGCGTTGCTGATGAGTGAATTCTATTCGCAGTTGAAGAACGACCCAAGAATCACGAAAGCCCGAGCGCTGCAACTCGCCCAAATCAAAGTGCTCCACGATGCTCGCTTTGATCATCCCTACTATTGGGCACCGTATCTTATTATCGGCAACTGGCTGTAAGTGGCCAATTTGCTAGGTCGGCTGGGAATCGACTTGTCCAAAGCGGGGTGACAATGTAGTATTGCGCGGTTCATAGGAGAAGAAATGGCAAGGCCAATGACCGCGGTCATTAACCAACTACGTTGGGTGACGTTCGTGGGCGCATGCACGTGCATGGTCGCGATGGCGAGCGCTTTGCCGTTGACGCCAGAGCCGATACCCAAAGCCCCAACGTACAGGTCGCCCCTGCCCGACAATCCGAAGGTGCGTGTGGACGGCCATGTCCGCGGCACCGATGACGCCGCTCTAACGTTGACCGTGTTGGCCCCGGAACGTGTCGGCCTGACCACCAAAGAACAGCCGTCGCTATACTGGTTTCAGTCCAAGCCCGTCAGCAGCCACTGTGAATTGACCATTGTCGAGAAGAACGCGATCAAGCCCCTATTCGAGATGAAGTTTGATGCGGCGACGGGTGGCATACAACGGGTACGCTTGGCCGATTACAACATCAGCCTTGCAGAAGGGGTTGAGTATCGTTGGTCAGTAGCCATTGTGCTGGATCCAGAAAATCGGTCGAGCGACATCGTGGCCAGCGGCATTATTGAACGCGTGAAACCCACCGAGAAACTGCGCCAGCGACTGCAAGGCGCGCCGGCATCCGAGTTGCCCTATATTTATGCTGACGAAGGCGTGTGGTACGATTCGTTGGAGACGTTGTCCCAGCTCGTGGACGCGAAGCCCAAGGACGCCAAGCTTCACGAGATTCGTGCTGTCTACTTCATGCAGGTCGGGCTTCATGATGCCGCGATGTTCGAGATGCAGTCGGCCGGTAAGACGGCTCAAAACCAAGAGCATTGAGCGGCAGCCCTAGAAGGCCTCAAAGTTCACCTGGAAGTGGATCCCTGAGTCTTGCAGATTGTCACCTGACTCATTGATGTCGCGGAAGGCGTGACCCCAATAGAGTTGTGCGCGCAAATGCCTGTTTGGTGTCAGGAGTACACCGATTCCCGCGCTGGAAATGGTTGTTGGCTCCGGAGTGTCCGCGTCGATGTTCCAAGCGCCGCCGAAATCAAAAAACGGGGCGATCTGAACGACTGGCGCACCGATTTTGTTCGCCAGCACAGGCACGCGCAGTTCGACCCCACTGTATACGCCGCGATCGCGGACCAATTGGTTCTCGCGATACCCTCGGACGTTACTCGCCCCTCCCAGCGTGAATTGCTCCAAAGAAACCAGAGGCTGGTCAGTCCACTGTACGTCAGTGCGCATGATGAGCTGGCTGGGGGTGTCGAACAACCTTTGAACGCACTGGAACTGGCCCAGCCAGACCCAGAATTTGTCGTCGCGGTCGGTGCCGTCGTCGGTGGTACCAAACGCATCGATGCCGAAACTGAAAGTGGAACGAATTGCCACGACGCGATTCTGATTCCGGTCGATCCATTCCTGCATGAGCCGGAGGACGGAGATTTTGGTTTCGCCGTTGACGGCGCCGGGCGTGATGGTGAACGGTTGCCCTAACAAGAATGTCTCGCTAAGCCGCCGCTCAAAGGTCAGCCCGAGTGCCAATTCGCGGTTTGCCGTGCGATATACTGGTTGTCGCAAGCTGACGCCGTATCGCTCCGACTCACTGGTGACGTTTAGCAATGTGAACGGCTCTTCAATGATTGCAAAGTCGTCCTTACTGCCAAAGACGCTTAATGTTGCATCACGCGCCGTGATGGGGAAAGTGTACGCGCCGCCAAAGTTATGCAATTTGGCAAACTCGAAGCCGTCCTCCCCGTTGTGCGCGATTCCATAACTCAAATCGAGCGCGTCGCTGTGGCCGGTCAGATTTCTGTCGCCGGCCAACAATAGAATCTCCTCGGCACCCACACTGGGCGGACGGGCATTGTCCACCTGCAGCCCCAAGCGGAACGGCTGCTGATCATGGACGCGAACCAGCAAATGGGCCTCGCCGGGTTCCGCGCCCGGCTGCAACTCGGCATTGATCTGCTCGACATTAGGGTTCTGGCGCAGCAGTTGGAGGCCGTCGCGTAGTTGATTCACATTGAGGGGTGGACCGGCCCGGAGTTCGAGCCTCTGCTGCAGGTAATCGTCACGTAGCCAGCGATTGCCGGTCACCTCAGTCTTTGTCAATTTGCCCTCGACAATACGGATCGTGATGACACCGTCGCGCACGCGCTGCTCTGGAATCACCGCCCCTGAATTGATGTAGCCGTGACTGGCGTAGTACAGCGTGATTGCACGCCGCGCTTCCTGAAGTTCCTCGCTGCTGAGTTCGCGAGCCGTGTAGGACGCGACGACCCGGGACAACTCCTCGCTCGAGAATACCGCGTTGCCCTCGAAAATGAACTGGCGGACAAACACGCGCGCCATAGTCGATAGCTCTGGCGAGGGTTCCTGTTGCGCCCCCGCGCTCATGGCCAAAATCCCGATCATGCAGATCACCAGCCCCGTTGGCAACAGGATCAGGCATAAAAGTTTGGTGTGCTTCATGAAGGGAACCGGCTCTTCCGGGTCAATTCACTTGAATTACAACTCCTGCACGGACACGTCAGTGGGCTTGTTTTTTGCGGCTGTCGCTGACATCTTGGACTGCAGGCAGCAGCATGCTCGGGTCGGTTGGCACGCCCCCGCGGTCGAGCACAATAAAGCTGCTGACGCCGCCGGGCAGTCGCTGGGCGCAATGCGGACTCAGCGATGTCTCCGCCCCGAGCAGTTCCGCCGTCAAGCCTATCAAGCTTCCACTGAGGTCAACATCCGGCGCTGTAATGCTAACACTGCCCCGCAACCCGAATTCCGACGAGACGTCAATAACGGCCGAGGACCGCAGAAAGTAGTCCGAGACGATATTGACGCTGCCGCCGTTGCCCTGGATCGCGCTCGCGATCAACGAGCTGCCATTCAGAATGACAAACTGCGGGTCGATTGTGATGTTGCCGCCGTTTCCATTAACGGACTCGGCGGAAATTTGGCTGTTGAGTAGGTACACCAAGGAGGGAGCGGTCAGATGCACATCGCCGCCGTCGCCGCCGGCTTGCGTTGCGATTTCGCTATCAGAGAGTCGAACTTCACGCGCAGCGTCGATGGTAATGTCACCGCCGGGACTCTCGGTGGCCGACGAAGAACTGATGCGCCCCCCGTGGCGCAGGTCGACCGTCTCGGCGTTAAAAACGATATCGCCAGCTCGCTGACCCGTTGTGAAGCCCAATGTATCGCTATTGACTGAGATTCCTGCATAACCGCCCCCCACGCCGCCGACATCATTGATCATGATCTGTTTGGCAGAGATTCGAATGGAACCCGCGGCGCTGGAACCGAAAGCCTCCGCGGTGATGTGAGCGTCGGACTTGAGCGTGAGAGAATCGGTCTCAATGTTGATGTCGCCCGGCTGGCCCTCGAACGAGGTGGTCGAAAGCGAAGCAATGGATTGTTGCCCCTCCATGATGATCGATTTGGCAGAGATCCGAATACTGCCACCGTCACCCGGGCCAGCGGTTTCAGCAGTTACTGCAACTCCATCTTGGAGCAGTAGCGTGTCAGTGTGCATTGTGATGTCCCCGGCTCTGCCTGACCCATATGTATCCGTCAAGACGTTGACCCCACCAGCGCCCGAGTACACGTCACCGAGGAGCCTGATGGATTTGGCCGTCATGAAAAGTCCGCCCGCTGCACCGACGTCTAACGTATCGCAATAAACGGTCGTGCCGCCGCGCAACGTGATTGCATCACGCACCGTAAGATCAATTCCCAAACCGTCCTGTGGGCCGAGGGAGGAGGCACTCAATGAAGACGCGGCTATGGTCAAGTTCTCCCCTTGAATGTCGATCCGCCCTCCGGGGTCACCTGAGACATCCAACGCCGCGAATGTGGTCAAATGCATATCGCCCAGCCGCGTGAACGAGGATACATCAATGCTCGACTGAAGGTTATCCACATTCACACCCACTTCCCCTGCGGAGCTGACGCCGATCAATGCAATGCGCCCCGAGGGTGCGTCGAGTTCCACGTTGTCGAGGCGAATGTCGCCACCGACTGCAAAGAAAGACTTGCCGTCAGCCAGCGTCGCCAACACCGGCGTGGGTGTGTCGGCGTTTGGGCCTTGCATCACAACCGCCGCCGCGGTGGGCCCGAGGAAGCCAAATGCGCTGACTGGTGCAGTGGTCAGGAGATCACTGGCAGGATTGCGGGCGTCGAAACGGCCGCCGTCAGCCAACTTTACGTAATCCGCCGTAGTGACCGCAAATGAACCGCTGACATCCACCTTGGCGTTGGGCCCAAACATCACCCCGAACGGGTTGATGAGAAAGAAATTCGCGCCTGCGATGGTGCAGCAGAGTGTGCCATCAATCGTTGAAGCGCTCCCGCCAGTGACCCGCGAGATGACGTTCTGGATGCCCGCCGGGCCGCTAAACGTGGCTACGTCGCCATTGTTGAGGTCGAACTGACTGAAGCTATGAAAAAGGTTGTGGCCGACGGTCTTGCCGACCGTGTCAGGGATCGTGTAATTCGGTCCTGTCAGCGGTCCACCCGGGCCAAACGAGTGATCGACAATAACCTGACCGGCTTGGACGGCGGCCGTCGCCAGCACAGCGACTCCCAAAACCAACAATGCAGGGGAGGTAGTAGCCGCGAATCTTATTCGAGGTAGCACAATCCGCGAAATCGTTTCGCGGCTACGGACCTTGCGCTTAGCCGGGAGTCCACACATCATCACTACGGGTTGATAATGATCGGCACGTAATTCGTGTTGTTGGCGTAGTTGGATTCGACAGCCAACCTGTTGCCATTGGCAACCACAATGTAATAGTTCGTGCCCAAAGGTTGTTTGGCGGGCACGGTCACCGAGCCGGACCATGCCGAACTCCTCCCCGCCGCAATCGGGGCGACAACATGACTGCCCACTTTGGACCCGGAGGTGACATAGTTGACGTTCGTGCAGATATAAATGTCGCTGGTTGATGAAATGGCGGCGGCATTCCCGATGTTGGTGGTGACATCGCTGACAGAAATTACCGACCCGCGGCTGGCCGAGCTTGGCGCACTAATGGAATAGATCTCCAAATCGCACCGGGCCACGAGCGGCGAAGCCTCCTCCTCTTGCGCGCGACAGAATGTGACGACGATGCCGAGCGTAAGAACGCTTATACCCGCCCAAATAAGACGCGTGTAGCTTTGGTTCATCATGGACCTCCTATTGGTTGGTTGATCGCTTCCTCTCGCCTAGCCGTCTGCATGGAGCACCTCACTGCAAACGAACTTCTTCAGCCGCTAACCTTTGACGTATAGCGCAATCGAACGGGCGTTCACAAGCAGATTATACGGAGAAATGACGGGGCGTCAGTTGAATTGGTCGGTCATCCTGAAGCAGAGCGACGCTACGTATGGACTCAACCGAATGGAAGGACCAGACACCACCTGCACGGAAGGTGCCGAAGCGCCGATTGGGGATCACTTATCGACGGTTGATGGCTCAAACCATTTGAAGGGAATCCCGCAGAACATCCAACGCATTGCGGTATGTTGTTGCACGCCGCTGGTGTTCGCAGAACCGCTCGTAGTGTTTGGGCACGAGACCACACGCCAAAACTTCCCTGAGGTACGAGGAAGGCCAGCTAACGGCAAGCCCGCGGGGTTCGGTTTCAAATCAAACGTGGCGATACCAATAACGGCTGCTGCAACTGCAATCAGTAGGTTGCACACAGATGTGCGTTGTTATTCGTGGTGTTCTGCCGAGGCTGCGCGTTGGATGTTGAAGGTGCGTGTCATCATGCAAAAAGCGGTCAGCGCGAGACCTGTCTCAGGAGAATCCGCAGCCGCGGATCGACGACCAAATTGGTCTGGCCCCTGACGACAGAGTGGAGAGTGGCGGCTGCCTCGTTGGTTTGCCCCAAGGCCAGTTGAGCTTTCGACAAAGTCATGCGCGATTCAGCCGTAAGGTTCGTTCGTTGATTCAACTCAGCTACGGTCGAGCTGAGGCTGGACCTAATCGCGGCCGTGAGACGATTGGACTGACCGGGCGGTAGCGTTTCGTCCAGTGCCGCGCTCAAACCGTTGATCGCACCGGGGTCGTTGGGATGCGCGGCATAGTTGTTGATGCTGTCTTGCATCTCGACTTCGGCTCCGGGAATCTTGAACGACTTGATGCTCGGGTAACCGATCATGATTATCGCCAGCGGGAATATGACGAGCAAACCCTTGTACGAACGGCGCTTCATTACACAATAGACGAGCAGCCCGAGTGTAATCACAAGTAAGAGAATCCCCCCGGCCAGCATGACGACCTCAGTAGGTCCCATTTTCATCGTGTGGATTCTTTCATGCGTCGACGCGGACAGCCAACCTCTTCATGCGCTGTCGGCCAGCGCATTGCAATAAGGGCACTGCCAATCCGTTCCGTCTGGTCTGCCCGGGTGAATCTTGTTATCTGACGGTCTGAAGTCGTGGTAGTTCCCGCACTCTTTCTCGAAGGCTGCTTTGGCCGATGAAGCGTAGCTGAACTTGAACATCCGATGCTCGCCGACGTGCTGGTGCAGTCGTCCGTTTACATCAACATCAGACCGGCCCACGTAGGACACCGTGAATCTGCCATCTGATGCCATCGCCCCGAGTGCATAGTTTCCCGGACGCCTTTGCGTCACCGTGACATCGATGGTTTTCGCATCCAACGTAAACGGCCCGTTCATTCCGAGGACTGGCATCTTGGCCCTCTTTTCGTTCAAACTAGCGGCGACGCCCTTGGGTGATAACAACAGAACCCGACAGTTGCCGTCCACTTGACGAGGTTCAATCCCGGACGGGTCTACGGCTGCTTTGGTCGTCATGGGATTGTCATCTCTTTCGCTGTTCACTTGCGCTCCTTGCGATCCTCCCTTGGGGTGATCTCGAACAACGAGGCACGGATGCATTCGGTTTGGGAGTCGGAATCCATCGTCACGAACGGATCACGGTCTCAGATCCTTACATGGCAAATCTCGGTGGTCGCCTACCAGGTTGGTTTGTGTAGGTCTCTAGCTTTTGTGCACCGACGATTGCCGTGAGTCGGCTCAAGTTCACATCGAGAAGATGGGGGTTTCGAAGATTCTCAAGATGAATTCTAGAGATTTTCATTAATGCGCCTCCACGGGGAGGCGTGACTGATTGCTCAGGGCCTCGTGGCCCTTACGGGTTATCCCACAGGCCACATTAATTGGTCTATCGGGTAAAGACTGTATTTTTCGTGTTTTCGCCTAGGGAAAAGACTGTAGACCCATCCGAGGTCCGCCCACGATATTCATCTGCGGCAACGATGAGCCGTCGAAGCAATGGTGGCGGCATCCTAAATCAGTTCGGTCGGGAGACGGCCGACATGGGCAAGGCCGAGGCGGCCCGGGCGATTGAGCTGTTGTGTATGCACTGGCGCATCCCCGGTCTGTTGCGCAATGAATGGGTGCACGCGTTCAAGCTGCTGACCAATCCGGTAGAAGCGGCGTAACGACCAGAATGTCCGCCCCGGGAGATTCGGAGTTTGGGATCGTCGACGGCTCTCGAGGTGGAATGGGCGTCCAGCCCGTTTAGCGTGATGTCTTGCTTCCAGTCTCGCCCACTCTCGGGCTGCACGCCGCACGATTAATCTACAGTGTCCGCATTCACTCACGATGCGATTGGATGCCTCGCCTGTGGCTCTCACCTAGCTTGGTGTGTGGAACGCTTCCCACAAGCATCATAAATCTTCGCCAATTCGTTCACCGTTTCTTCTGCCAAATGCTGTTCCCGCAAGGATGCGGAACTGAACGGACAACGGACACCCTGGCGGAACCAACAAATGTTCTCCCCGTGTTTGGTGGGTACCAGCCGTTCATTCTGTACTGCTTGGCGGTCAAACTGGTCCTTCACGCCCCATCCGCTGGCCCAATCGGGGTGTTTGCTCGCTGTGCGGTGCAATTCCGCGAGGGTGGAAGCACAGCCGTGGGCGATGCTGGCGGCTTGATTCGAGCGACGAAAGCCGAGCATGGGGTTGAACGCAAACGTTCCCGGAAGCCATTCCGGCTTTACGACGACCACTTCGATGTCCAATAAGTCCCAATCGGACGGGTGAAGGTGTTCGTAGATCGCACGAAAGTCCGTTTGCGCCTCCGCAAATTTCTCAATCTTCTGATTGTACCGCAATTGTCGGGCCCGCGTCATGAGCGCCAGCCACGTCTCGGTGGCTGTTTGCAATTCACGTCCCTGTAAGTTGCGCCGCTTCACTTCCAACGATGCTGTAAACAGCAGATGTGGAACGGAGGCATCGTTGACCCGCGGTCGTTGCGCGATCCGTTTGTTACTGCATGCCCGGTTCAAGAATCTGGCCACGGCGTCCAGCGGCAGGTTATCCATCACGCCCCCGTCGACAAGCTGGTCCTCTCTGTTGGTTTGCAGGAACACCTCCCAGGCCATACGGGGACGGAACACAGCCGGGAACGCGCTGCTGGCCAAAAGCCCGTCCTTCAGGATGGCGTGATCGGTCGGTTTTTCGGGTTCAGAACTCAGGATATTAAGTTCACCTTGTGTCAAATTGGTCGTGGTAGCCAGCAGTTGAATGCCACTCTTGGTGAGAAAGAAGTTGAACAGTTTTGAATCCGGATCCACTTGAGAACCTTCTGGCAACACCAACTCACGTATCAACAACTCCAACGGTTCCGTGCCGAGAATCTCCTGACCTACACCCGAACGATTCAGGAATCCCTGCAGGCGGAATCCGAACAGTTGATGAACCTCGGCAGTGTTTCCATTACGAAGCGCCTTGGTCAGGTCTTTCAGCTCAAACGGGTTAAGGTAGAAGAGGCGTTCCAGTCCGGCGATGACTCGTCGAGAGCGTTCATTGAAGTAACCAAATCGCTCAAGGTCGTAGCGGCGGAAAAATTGATCGGCGTCACGAAGAGAAAAGTGGGAGTCGGCAGCACGGAGAGTCAACCGCCGGACGAAATCAGCCAACCGATCAGTAAGCACCAACCGGTCGATGGCGAGGAATGTTCCCGCCAGTCTTGCGATTTGGGCTGGCCGATGTTCCGGTCTGCAATGGAATACTTTGGCCACCAGCGCCGCCGTTATCGAGCCGACAGAGGCCCCCGCCAGCAGGTCGGGCTGCAATCCAACCTCGTTGAGGGCATTGACGACACCAATCTGAAAGACGCCACGGAAGACCCCACCACTGAACAGAAGTGAAATCGTGGGACGTTTACTGCCCTGCACCCCGTTCCGGTCCCACGGCCAACGCACAGGCGATTCCACAGGCGGCTGAGGGCTGGCCGTGTCGGGTGTGGGCTCGACATTGTAGACAGGTTGCGTGTTCGAGTTCTCCTTCCACTTCGGCCAATCCGCTTTTTTCGAAGTGAGTGGGCGAACACGAAGATGCTGCGGTGATGGTTCCTCCGAGTCATATTTCCCCCGGTTGATAGCACACTGGCGACAGACTTCTGCCACGCCCGGTCCAACGTTCGCCGCACTTCCAGGCAATCGCGCCTCTCCGACAAGCCGTTTATCAATGATGGCCTGACATTTGATGGGCTTGTTTTCGGATCCGGCCGTCTCCTTGATGGTCTGGGCCAACATCACCTCAAGGGAGGCGCGGCAACCGTCAGCCACGGCCTCCACCATTAGTTTGCGACGCTCGTACCGATCGCGAGCGATCAAGACACGCTCGTTGAGATTCAGGGCCCTGTCGGGTTCGATGGGGTGAAGATCGGCGCCGATAACCGTTCTTCCCTCCACGCTCAAAAACGGGTCAAACGGATGTCGTGACGCCAAGGCCCGCCGGTAGAGCTTGACCAATTGGCGTTCCATCCGGGCATCCTGAAATCGCTGCAACCGCAACGCCCGCAGGGCTCCTTCGACCAACCCGGAATAGAGGGGACGTTCCCCGTTCTTTACTCTCCGGTCGGCCTGTGCCGTCTGCTCATTCAGCTTCGCCTTGGTAAGCGGAACGGGAGAGACGGCATAGATTTCGATGCTGGAAATTCTGTCCGCCATCCGAATTTCCTCGTCTGTGCCCGACTTGAGCTTTTGCAGGAGACGCATGATCGCGTACGTCGGCTCGTTGGCGACGTTGACCCCGTCGATATAGAACTCGCCATGCAACTGCTGGACGCGGAAGAAGGGCACCACAGAAGTGGCGGCAACCAGTGCATCGACCACACGTTCTTTCCCTGCGATGGTCTCCAACTGGCCTGTCGAGACGTTGGCGGCAACCACCGCCACATAAATAATCGGGACCCGTCCGCCCTTGTCGTCGCAGTATTTGTCCAATCTTTTCCCCGTTGGTGTGCCAGAACCATTCGTTTTCGATTTGTCGCGATCTGTATTTTCAATAGGCTGGTTCTTGCCTTCGAGCGCCCTGCTCACAACCTCGTCGATATCCATGCGTCCGTAGTAATCGCGGTCAAACAGGCGGATGAACAATGGCTTGAGAATGAACGGTGTGGCCAGATCCTTTTGCAGATCAAAGCTGGCCAGAAATCGTTTTAGCGCCCAACGTCCTAAGTGTCCGCGGGCGGCATAAACTGCCCACAGCACGACCACATCCGCCAGCAGAAGGCCGACAGCAAGTGGTTTGTCGTGACACCAACGACTGCAGTACCAAACCGCCAAACCGATGGGTGAAACGGGTATCAACCACAAGATGAACGTGCACGCCAGCCCCAGCAACCACACTGCGCCGTCCCGCGCTTGGCGGGCGAGCACAGACTGCGTGATTATTTGTTTCGCCGTCCATTTCCGATAATACCCGAAGAAACTGAGGGCGTGCTTGAGAACCCATGTCCTCCCATTGGCTAGGAACCGACGCAGGGAGGAAGCATCTTTCCGTTTGGCGGCGGACTCGATCCGTTGAACCAAGAACTGATAGCTCCCCGCAAGCGCGATCCCGCGGATAATCTGAAACACGGGCGCACAAATAAGAAACAGCTTTTGGCCGGCCAACCACCACAAACCCACCAATTCGCGTGCCTTTCCCCACCACCGGAGAAACGGATTGGGCTGTTCGTTGAGCCGGCGAATCTCCAGCACCCGACGCACGATTTGCGTGACTGTCCCCAGTTTTAGGCGGATCGACAGCAAGTCGTTCACAAGCCGGATCACCCCGAAGCGCGCACTAACGGCTAAGCTGCGCTCGTCGCGCTCCTGTTGATGGTGGATCGGGAGTTCCGGTGGCTGCAGCGGCACCTGCGCATTGACCTCATACGCGTCCGGCATCACCGAACGAATCAACTCCTCGGGCGCATCCCGCTGCGCCTCCAAGATTTCACGGAACTTTGCGACTTGGGCGGCTCGCTGTTCCGTCGACGACAGGTCCTCACCTGCTTTCAATATCTCCGCCACGGCGACCGCATTGACGGCTCCGGCCGATATGCCGGCGACCACGTCAGGTGGATGACTCTTGCTGACAAGCAGTGCATGAGCCACGCCCAATTGCATGGCCGAATCACATCCGCCGCCCGCAAAAGCCAACGCGCGTAACGGTTCGCCGCTCCGACCGATCGTGACCTGAGTCGGGGCCCCCTCTGGCTTCTCCGCTGACACCCCCCCAAGCAGCCAATTCAACAATTTCGCAGACGCAAATAACACGCTCTTGATACCCGTCACCTTCCCCGGGGTGGCCAGCGAATCTGGAGAAGATTGAGTCATCATTGTTCCGCCTTCTTGGCCAAAACCGGGTGCAGGTTGGTGACCGGGGTATGACCCGCGTCAAGTCTCCACTCGTGACACGAGATTCTTACCCCAGACCCACGGTGTTTTATTCGGCTCGAAATCATTCCTTAAGGTAGTTGCCCCAGTAACTTCGCTGGGGCGTTTGTTGCACACTACAGTGGCGTCTTCATTTCGTTTCGGCATCGTACACTCGGTTGACGACGTTCGTTTCCCCTTCGGCTGGCTTTCGCCGGGGGCGTTCCTGATGTAGAAGCCCGTCAGCGGCGTTCCTTGGGTTCATCTCTGAGTCACAATCAACAGACGGTCCCTTGGGGGGTCGATTTCGATACACACGAGCTTCGACCCATTATTTGTTGCGTTCCGAATCTCGTTTTGGACGTCCACGTCGGTCGGTGGCACTGGTTTGATCTCAGTTACATCGTAAGGCATTGTGCAGTCCTCCAATTTACCCATCACTCGGTGGCGTTTGCTAGGTTCTCGTTAATATCCTTCAAGTCTCGACCTCCTTTGCGACGGATAGTCATCAGTGTCATCTTCTTTTTCGCGGCGAGCGCATCCGCATAGTCTTGCGTTTCGTCGGGAGAAAAGGTTTTACCGTCGAGGGTTGTGCCCGCTTTCAGCTTCTTCTTCAGCAAACCGTCCAAGACGCCTTGATCGTGCAACAGATCGGTGTCGGTGAGGGCTGCATAGGCCGCAGCTTCAGCATCGGAGGGCTGGACACTCACGAGCTGTGCACCTCCCACCTGTGCCAGCTTTCTGGCCGCTAGCCCCGTCGCGAAGAATTGCGCCAAGCCCCCAGATGCTTCTGGTCCAGCCGTGCTCGATCCTTTTGCGGCAAACTTTGCGCCGAAGCTCGCGAGCACCGAGTAAGTGTCCAGATTGTTTCCTTCGTTCCCACGATAGAAGATGTTCGTTGCGATCTCGGGGGGGCTGATAGCGCAAGGTTCGAGGCCATTCGACCCCAGGTTCGCGAGCAGCGGCATCCAGACTCCTTCTTGCCGCTTGTATCCGACGACAAGATTCGGTTCCTGTGTCTTGGGATCATAGGAGATGTCGATCCCAAGCTTAGTATTGGTACCGAATATCAGGACGTTGCTGTGCTGCGGAGTATGACATCCAGCCAGGATGACTGTGACGACAACGAGTCTCAGGTTCCACAATCCTATGGACGATCGACTACAACGCATAACCCCTCCTTGGTTATTGGTGAAAGTGTTTGAATCACCTCATCGAGTTGTTGCTGGTTGGCAACGTGAACGACCAACCGACAATCGAGCGGGATGACTTCCTCTCGTTCCCGGAAATAGCCCAACCCAATGCCATTGTGAAAACGGACGCCCGTCCCCGAGACCTCGACCACTTGAACGGAGCCGGTTGTGCTTGAGCTGGGAGGTGTTATCACGCGGACGTAGCCAACGTAGTGATGAACGGTGCTGCCGTCCTCACGCATCGTAGTTATCGGCGTGCAGCCGAAAGCAAATGCGAGAATCATACCAACGCAGATCATCGGGCAACTCGCAGTCATTTCGGCCAGCCTCCATATATGTTCCATAGATCAACTCCGAGCCATCCCGCTACCGCTTCGGAGGATTCGGGAACAAACGCAGGCCTGTGAGGTGGTACTGATTGGGGCGCTCCGGAAAACACGAGGAACATGACACGATCTGAGACGGCGAGGTGCTGCGTCGTCATACGGTACGAGTATTCATGTGTGTCACACACAATGACCACAATATCCGGTGCTCGCACGGTGGGAGGAAGCGACGTGGCCTGCTCGTCCATCGGAACTCGCACAACTCCAATACGACCGACAATCTGCGACTTCCTAGCTTGAATTCCTGCGACTGGCATGATTTCTAGCAAGACGCCGCTCGCCCCGTCTATACAGTAAAACCATGAGTGTTCTCATGGTCCGTTCGGGAAGCTCCAACGCGGTGAAAAAATTGTATGCTGCTGACCGTCGCCTTCTACCGAATATGCAAACCCATTTTCGTCCCCAATGCACAGATTACGGTGTTGACGTTTCCGCGTCCAAGCCGTCAATGATGGAGGCTGGAATCATCCTCGCCGGCGCGGACGCCAGCAGCAGTTTCTCGAACGCCCGCCCGTTATCCTGCCGCGCCTCGTGGCGTCCGCTGACGTGGAGCATAACCACGCCAGCATAGGCCACCCACTCGCGGCCCTTCGCGTCCCGCAATGCGCAGCCGCGGTAGCCAAGCGCTGGACTGGCGGGCACTTCCCCCGTCCACGGCTCCAAGGACTCCCAGAGCCGCTCCAGTCGCGTGGCCACATGCGCCGGCACCGCCCATGTCGGGTCGGGGCGCCCGGAAAACACCCGTGCACTCCCAACCCATTCGGCACGCGCCTTACCGGATCTTGATGTGCCCATGCATGACGACCATAAACGTGCAAAAGCTCGTGTATGGTCCCCGGTCGGCATTACGCGGGTCGGGAATCGCGGCCCCGCTGTTGTCGAGGTTGGTTGCCTGCGTTCCCCCGGGCTTGTGCGTCCAGTAGCCGTTTCGCCCCTTGCGATACCAGTGGAAATCGCCTCCAGGCCAGATCACAAGCGCAACCAAGTGCCCTGCCTTGGGGCACCGGTTGTTCGCCGTCGGGCTGTCGATGAGAGCGTCCGCCACCGCCGCAGGTTTGACGGAAGCGCAAGTCAACGCCGTGTACATCGCCCCAGCCGCCTGGCCCGGTTGCGCGAATGTGTCGGACCGGTAGTTCGTCGCATAGTTATAACAGTTGTTGTTGGACTGCCGCTGGCCGCCATCGTTCCACCAAGCGGGTTCGTACAACGGTGCGCAGTCGCACGAATATTTCACCGGCCAGCGCGGCCACGGCCAAGGCAGCTTCAGCCGCAGTCTCCGGTATCGGTCGATCTCCTTTTGAAGGAGTCCCGGGAAGTTCCTGCCCAGATCGAGCCTCCTGATCGGCCCCGTGCTGCCACAAACGAAGTCCTCAAACGCCTCGTCGGTTGCCCGATGCGCCAAGCGTGCACCAAACAGGTCGCCGTTGGCCAGTCGAAACTGTTTCGGTAGATTATTGGCGGGAGTATCCAACTGTTCGATAACCATGCCCCGATACCCCAAGGTGCCGGTGGGCGGCAGTCCCGCCTCTCCCCTCTCCAGTTTTCGGATGGGCCGCAACCGTTCCATTGCATCCCGCGCCTCGCGCCCCGTCAGATCAATGACGGGATTGGGTCTGCCACTGAATATGTCGATGGTGATGCGCAATGCCACAACCTACCTCCGTTGGTTGATCTGCTTGTCTTCCGGCGTAGTCGGAGCCGACTCCCATGCGTAACACGAGCGCTTCGACTCAAACCTGCGTTTTTTTGTTCGGCTCGAAATCATCGTGTCAAGGTTGTTGCTCCAGTCATTTCGCTGAGCGCAATTGTCGCGTCCGCCAAGGTCTCGCTCACTTCCCGCCGGTCAAAATCCGGAAAGGCCCAACGCGATGTCTTTTCACCCATGGCTAGGCTCGTTGCGCGGGAGCGATCCCAGCGTTCACCAATACCTGGCGGTCCGCGCCGCGCAGCAACTCACGCATCAGTTTGAGGGTCCCCGGTTGGCTGAAGTACGCAGAGTGGATGTTCTCGGCGTCGGCGGCGATCAGGCTGGAACAGTCCACGTCCCACACGTTGTCGGGTGGCGTTGTGGTGCGATCCAAGCCACTCCGACCTAGGCGGCGTTTGCCGAAGTGCTTCAATCCGGCGGACAATCCAAGCACCGGATCACGCCCGGTGTACAGCGCGGTGACACGGTAGGTCAGGTTCGCAATCGCGTCGCCGTCGCCCTTGTCCGTGGTTTCGCCGCCTTTAAATAAATCGTTGTCTACATCGGCGGCGACCATAAGCAGTTGGTTCACAAGGCTGACCAGCAAGGGCTGGTTCTTACGGGTCCAAGCGATCTGCATCGCCTTTTGCAGCAGCCAGTTTCCCATGCTGTGGGCAATGATGGACGTCTTCGCCCGGCACGCTTTGTCGGGGTCGGTAGCCGCAGCAGTTTGGGCGTCGAGCATCTGGTCGTATAATGCGCTGAGAACGCTCGCAAGGTCCGGTGCAGCGCGCCGCGCATCCACGCGATCCGGCAGGTAGGCCGCCGCCGCCCCGTCCGACGGCCAGGTGAAGAGGACACATACGCCCAAGCTATCGTCGCCCGCGAACAGTTGGTTGCAGATGTTCTGGTAGAAGCGGACGGCGTCTTTCCAATTCTCGTTGTAACCGTGCACGAAAAGCGTCACGTGCTGTTGGTCCTCGTGTTCGGCCTGCTCGATCAGGGGAAAGGCGCCCGCCGTAGCGAGCAGCAGATTGACGAACCTGCTTTGCGAGGCCTTCTCCCAGCTTGTGAAATCCTCCAGTTGCACTCCGTCGCTGGTCCAAAACGATAGCGGATTGCTATTTCGGCTCAGGCTTGGTCCAAGTCCGTCGCTCTCCACATTCCGATCAGTGATCATCCAATACTTTGGCGTAGTGCACTCCTTCTATTCTGCAGATGTCCAGCGACTCTTCCGCCCACGAATGCGGACGCGTGCCGGACGGTTGTGAATTGAAATCGTCTCGCCATGACTCTAGTGCCTGCGCTTTGAATTCTCCTAGATGCAACGTGCTACCCGCTGGGAGGAAGCGACGTGGCCTACTCATCCATCGGAACTCACACAATCCAAGCCGGGGGCGACGATCTATGAGACTTCCCAGCCTGAATCCCTGCGATGGCTGTGCTTCTAGCAAAAGGTGGTTCACAGTGTCTATACGGTAAAACCATGATCTCACGAATGGCTCAGCGAGGCGCTGGTGATCGGGGCTCATCGGCGGCATTGATTATTGGGCTTTTATGAAAACGACCTGCTAAGCTGTCCACGGCGTGAGGTGTGTTTCTCCGTGTTCTGGCCTCGGGAAAACACAGTAGGTTGTTCCGGGGTGTTTCGCGTTGACAAGCCGGGTGCATAGAAGTACAAGCCGCGACGGTCGGAGTTTTGTGTGCGAGTTATTCCCGTAGTTCGTCGTCCCGGACGTTGTTTTGCGGCGGACAAGATAACTCCCTGAGCCCGGTTCGCTCCACATCCACGACCACCAGTAGAGGTGGTGTTTGGTGACGGCGAATCTTGTACACGCTTGTGAACGGGCAGCGAAAGCGGTGGCCACGGTGGGCTTTGGCCGATCCGCGCGACCATTGATGTCGGTTGTCTCTCAACCCCATTTGATCAGCCGTGATTCCGGTCGCTCGGGACTTTTCACCAAGCTCCCCCTGAGGCGAGCGGCTCCGTTCGTACGCGCTTGGACGAGAACCGACGTAACGACCTAAAAGAGCAATCACAGATTTCGGTTAGAAACATAGGTGATGATGTGAAAAACAAGACCAACACGATTCGAACAGTGTTGACCGCGAGTCGCAAAGAAGCACCGAAGAACGCGCGGCTTACCGGCAAGATTGATCCTGACGAACGGGTTGAAGTAACTGTCCGGTTGCGCCGCAAATCTGGCGCTGGCGATCCCAGGCCCGTCAATGAATCGCTGACGCGCGAACAGTTCCAAACAAGGTTCGGCGCCGACCCACAGGACGTGCAAAAAATCGAAGAGTTCGCCCATGAACGTGGGCTTGACGTCGTTCAGACCAATCTGGCAACGCGGGGTATGCGCCTTTCCGGCACCATTTCCGCGATGCAAACGGCATTTGGGGTCCGACTCAAATCTTACCAAAGCGGCAAAACGAGATTTCGAGGACGAACGGGGACTATTAGTGTTCCGAAGCAACTCGCATCGATCATTGAAGGGGTGTTCGGCTTGGACAACCGTCCGCACGTTCGCCCACAGTTTCACTTTGCCGAAAACAAAGGCGTAGTCCGAGCCAAAGCTACAGGTGCACGGCCAATGACGCCGGTCGAGGTAGCGAAGCTTTACAATTTCCCCTCCCACCTTGATGGCACCGGACAGTGCATCGCAATACTTGAATTTGGTGGCGGGTATCGCGCGAATGATCTGACGACATATTTCAAAGCTCTGGGCATAAAAAAGCCCTCTGTCGCAGCCGTATCAGTGCTCGGCGGTCACAACGATCCCAATGGTCCGACCAGCGATGCGAACGGTGAAGTCATGCTTGATATCGAAGTCGCCGGAGCGGTTGCGCCGGGCGCAAGTATTGTCGTCTACTTCGCCCCGAACACCGACGATGGTTTCATTGGCGCGCTCAACGCTGCGGTCCACGACAACGTTCGCAAACCGTCGGTGATTTCGATCAGTTGGGGCGGAGCCGAGCGAAGCTCTACTCTCCAATCCTTGAAGGACTACGACAGTACCTGTGCCGACGCCGCAGCCATGGGTATTACCATTACTTGCGCTGCTGGTGATCACGGGGCAGCGGATGAGGAGCAACCTCCGAACAAACGCGTCAACGCTGACTTCCCGGCTTCAAGCCCGAATGTCCTCGCCTGTGGTGGTACCAAGCTCGTGGGACAAGGCGGCGTCATCAATTCCGAGACGGCGTGGAACGATCGGGACGGCTGGGCAACGGGCGGCGGCGTCAGCGAGCGATTCCCCTTGCCGGCGTATCAAAAGTCCGTCGGCGTGCCGAAGTCACTCAACCCCGGCACCAAGGTTGGACGCGGCGTTCCTGACGTGGCAGGCAATGCCGATAGCCAAACCGGCTACATAACTCGTGTGGATGGCAAAAACACGGTCATTGGTGGTACGAGCGCCGCGGCACCACTTTGGGCTGGCCTCATCGCCCTTCTCAATCAAGGTCTCAAAAAGCCGCTTGGCCTCGCGCATCCACGGCTCTATGCGCTGTCGAATAGTCGGTCATTCCATGACATAACGGTCGGCGACAACACCGTATTGCCTGCTCCAGGGTATTCGGCAAAAAGTGGGTGGGACGCATGTACGGGTCTTGGAAGTCCTGACGGCTCGAAGCTCCTCACGGCATTGGCCCACTGATCAAATTACTGAGGATGTCAATCACGTCAACCCGATCATGCACAACAAGTATTTAAGCCAGTCCGAGGAATCGAGCGCGGGACAAAGCTAGCCGCGTCGAATGCGCCCCGCAACCAAAGAAGAAGACACCCGCGCCGTCGCCTTCAACCGACACCGGACGAAAGGGAGATGAGCTATGATAGGAAGAAGAGTTGCATTGGTTTCAAAGAATAGCGCCATCAGTTCATCGGAGGTGATGGATGCGGCGGCACTGCCGAAGCAGGCCACGAGCGATTTCGGTCCAATCTGGAGCATCGTGCTCTCCGAGAGTGCGTTGCAAGTTGCGTTTTTCTATCTCGTAGTACTTCTATTGGCAGGATGCGCCTCAACCAACCCAATGGTGCAATCGCCACCGATGGGGCAAGACCTCCCACCAACTCTCACCATGACGATCATCGTTACTACACCCGCCCCGGCCAGTGACGTCAGCGTCTTTACCGCTACGAAATTGCAGCCTACCGATCCGAGCAACTTCGGGTACGACATTCCAGTGGGCAGTACGGTTCAGCTGGCCCTAGTTGCCAGGAACCATTTTCCCGATCCCAACGGCAACGCGATGGGTGGAGTCAAACAGGCATTGCTCGCCTTCGATTCCCAGCACCCAAAGCCGTATCTTATCGCGGCGGAAAACTCGCCACCAGATGCTACCGGCGAGGTGCTGGACAATATTACCATCCAGGGCGAAAATGGAGCCGGCGGCCCCGGTACCAAGCCCATTACGTGCATCTTGGATACGGGGGGTTCAATCCGCCTATGCCTCGGCCACGACATATGACCAAAGTTACAATAGCATGACCGTAATCTTCTACCCGGTTGCATCGCAGAACGCAGGCCCCGATCCGTCTTTGGGCGCGGGAGACGGTGGCGGCGTGGGAGATGGAGAAGGGGAGGATGGCGGAGAATCATTTGGGCTTGGCACATCGAGCGTTGGTCTCGCAGGCGCCGCCCCGTCCCCAGAGGTCACCGCGCTACGACCCCCGCTGCCCGAACGGCTCCTTCCCGCACCGGCTCTGCAAGAAGAGGGCATTGTTCTTCAGTTTAGCTACCAATTCAATCCTGGCGATCTGCAGAACCTCGTAGTCTGGTTTCTGGGCAATGACGGACATGGCCACGGCCTGAGCGTCCGCGGGACTTGGGAACGACCACCGAACTGGCAGGGTCAGACCGCCACTATCGAAGCCCGTGCCCCGGTCTTGCCAGGAGATTGGACAGTCGACGCGCGGGCATCCCGGGCTTACGTGCCGCTCTTCAAACGCCTCCGCGTACAAGTTCGTGACAACAATCGCCAAGTCAATTTCGTTGCGCGGCCGATAGTGCTCTTGAAACATTCTCACTGAAGTATGTACCAATCAATGAAAACCATTGAATGGAAGGAATAAGTTATGAGCAAGAAGCCTTCAAAGACGGCGTCAAACCCAAATGACAAGTCTGATCTTGTCCTTACCCCCGGAGGTTGGCGACCAAAGTCAAAGGTGCATTTGATAGAACCGGGGCATCATGTGAGCGGAAAGGGGGGAAGACTAAGGGTGATTCATACAGCGACCGGCAAGGTGGTGAAGGACTTGGGAGCGATATCAAAAAAAAAGCCCGTAAACGGGATTAGACGCCCGGCCAGCATTCCGCTCAGAGGAATATCAGCCAAAGTTCGCGGGCTGAAACTACCTGCGCCCAGCACTGGATGGATTGTCAATTCAGCTTGGACAAACAACAGCGGCAATCCGATCAGCTATTTCAGCACGCGGTGGATTGTCCCACCTGCCCCCGCCACAGATAACGGTCAAACCATATTCCTCTTCAATGGCATTGATACCGCGCCCACGGGTGGTTTCATCCTCCAACCCGTCTTGCAATGGGGGGGCTCCAACGCAGGTGGCGGCAGTTATTGGTCGATCACCAACTGGTATGTTGGGAATGGATCGGCTATGTACAAATCCCTGATCAAGGTAAATCCAGGGGATGTTTTACAAGGCATCATGAAGTTGACCGTGCGCTCTGGCATGAATTTCAGCTATCTCTCCTCCTTTGACAGCTTTTCGGCTGCCGATTTGCAGGTCACTGATGTTGACGAACTCGTTTGGGCTAATGAAACATTGGAATGTTACGGTTTGACTCAATTTACCGACTATCCCGACGCCATTCTTACGGCGTTTCATGATATTGAGATAAAGTTAAGAACTCAGGAAACCCCTAGTATTATTGACAGTGAAGCCACGATAAACTGGGCGGCCCAAGATCGAGTCACCGACAACGGCCAACAGTGTATTATTGTCAGCAGCGACTCGCCCGGTGGTGATGTTTATCTTTATTACAAGAAGGTCGTGCAGGATATCTACTTTATTACAGACAAGAGTACTTTCGGGAAGGATGAAGTCACCGACGCAATCGCGAACAGTGACGGCAAATTCGCGAATGCCTTCTGGCTGGTTTTGGAGGGATTTACGATTGACCAGATGACCATCGACCAGCCCAGCCCGCTCGCGCCGGTTTTGTCCGGACAATTCAAGAATCTGAACGGCATTTCCATTCTTCCAAGCAATTCGGTTCCCGAATACGAGCGTCCAGATGATCTTTACACGCCTCAGCGGATTCGGTTTCCCTTCGACATTCAATTCTCCTCCGCAGCCTTGAATTCCTTTCCGGCGTCAGGAACATCACAAGAAGTGTTGGCCGCAGCCATTACTATCGGTGGAAACACTTTCAATGCTCAAACGCTTTTTGAATTGGTTGCCGGTGCGGATCCCTATTTCACCAATGTTGATCCCGCCCAGAATAACGTTTACTGGTTAAGCGAGGACTTGAGAGTCTTCACCGCGATTCCCGGTCAGAACAGCATTCCCGTAGCCGGTGGCCCCCCGTTCAGTGCGGACAATATTGCCGGGGCTTACGACTACATCCAGCAATTACTGGCCCACTTGAACGCCAACTACAGCGACCCCGGTGGCACCGATCCGTTCAACACCGTGCTTCCCAGTCAGGCGGGTGCGTTGACCGGTGACTCTTCGGTAACTCCCTTTACCTTCGACTTCTCCAATGTTTTTGACCCGAGAATATTTTCCAATTACAACTTTGCCATTGCAAGAGTTCGTCTACGCGGGACTGCCGGTGCATCTGGTGCCGCCTCAAACGTAAAAGTGTTCTTCAGGCTCTGGTCAACTGAGACAGCTGACACGGATTACCAAATAGGATCAACTTATCCCAGCACTCTTGATGCAAACGGCCTGCCTGCTTCGCCCCAAGTGGGCGCCGATCACCATACGCTCCCCTTCTTTGCCACGGGCAATCTGTCGGGCAACACGGACTACAACGCCGGCGGTATCAACAACCGAACCATACAAATCAACACAGGAGATAGCGTTTGGGCCTATTTCGGATGCTTCCTGAACCTCTACGATTCCGGCAACGTAGTCGACGGCCAACAGATACAACATTGGCTAAACGGCACGCACCATTGCATTGTTGCGCAAATCGCCTACGACGATGCGCCGATTGTGAACTCTAATGGCGTGACCATGAATCCCGAGAACTCAGATAAGCTCGCACAGCGGAATTTGCAGATCACTCTGTCTGACAACCCGGGCCTACCGGCTACGCATCGAATTCCGCAGACTTTCGACACTCGCCCAAGCCCACCATTAACGGGGCAAGCTGGAAATCTGCTGGATTATCCGGACGAGTTGATGATTGATTGGGGTGATGTACCAGTCGGCAGCGCCGCAAACATTTACTGGCCGCAGGTAAATGCTTCTCAGGTAGCGCAAATTGCATCGCAATTATACAGTAACCACTCGCTTTTGGCGGTCGACGCCAACACCATACAGTGCCGGGTTGTCAAAGGCGTCACCTACATTCCCATTCCGCCCGGCGCAGGGCAGAATTTCGCAGGTTTGTTTACCGTAGATTTACCTCCTGCAGTGGTGAAAGGTCAGGAGTTCAATATCATTGTTCGGCGCGTAACCACTCGGCGACCTCGAGAAGAAGTCATTGCCGGTCCAGCAGCAGTTGCGGTTCCGGCGGTGGCCAAAGGTGTTCCCGGCAGGCCGCCCTCGGAAGCCATCTTGGTTAAGGCCGGCTTCAGGAATTGGCGCTATGTCGTCGGCACGTTTCAGGTCAAGATCCCGGTTACGGACGGCAAAGCAATGCTATTCCCCGAGGAAAACACGCTCGCCATCATGAAATGGCGATTTCAACAGATGGCGCCGTCCAACCGATGGTACCCCGTGTTGAAAAGATACATTTCCTACATTTCTGCGAGAGTAGATGGTCTCGGAGGAAATGCTGCCGCTATTGAACCTTCTCTTCAGGGCGTTCCGCCCAGACGGAAGAACCGGCGTGAAGCGGATATGGGGTATACGGGCAAAGTGTGCGGACTTATTTACGACCGTTTCGGCGACTTCGAGGGCTTTATTCTGGACACGGAAGATGGTGAGCGAAAATTCCACGCTCGGGAAACCGAAATAGAACTTGTCGTGCGCCGGGCTTGGGCTGAACGAATCGTGACCACAGTATTCGTTGAGCAACATGCACCGCACCGTTTAGAGGGGATTGTGCTTCATTGTCCACCAAGGCCATTTCAACATTAAGGCAAGATGGCGTGAAACTTTTATCCAGAGCACGCTCGCAACAGAACGCAACCTAAACGAAGGGAAACAAACCTATGGCAGAGCATAAATTCACCGTGGACCTCTCCGGTCTCGAACTCAATGAAGCCGAGCAGGCGCGAATCAGCGGCGCGCTTCAACGCGCGGCGATGGACGAAATTGCCGCCTTGAGCGCAGCGCGCGGGAAGGGCGTGAGCCTGGATCTCCAAACGAAGTTCTTTCCCGGCACCAACGGCGGCCGCCTCTTGGTCGCGTTGAGACAGGCAGAAAGGTAAGCGCATCGCAGTCGCCGTTATCGTCACACCGCATGACTTGCGTTAATAACAATCACGTTCCGATGTGTCCCAGCGCTCCTCCACAAGAAGGAGCGCTGCTCCTCGGGCGTTTCACTGAGGATGGCTCGCTTGCTTTCGCGGCAAAGCCACTGCCTGCCACGGAAACCTTTCTGGCTACCGCGTCGGAAGCGGGCGACATCGGAAAACGCTTTCGTTTTGCGGCCCGCTGCATGCAGTCGGCTTGCTCGAGATGGCAAGACGGAAAGTGCGCTGTTGGCCTGGCTGCCGCCCGTGCGGCTGATGCACACCCGACGGAGATGCCACAAACTCTTCCGGCGTGCGTCATTCGCTCTCAATGCCGATGGTTCGCGCAGGAGGGTGCCGCTGCCTGCCGCATTTGCCCCCATGTCGTTTATGACATGAACGATGAGGAGCAGGGTCGGAAGTAGTGGATGTTCTGCTGCCGTCGGCTTCAAACTGGAGGATTCACAAGGCGGGGTGATCGTCGTCGTAAGTCGTTGGTCGGATTGAATGCCGCGACCAATCACCGCAAAGGAGAAAATGTTGCGGCCTTACGCAACCGAAGAATGCGGCGTCGCAAGAAGTGCATGGGGTGGATCTTATCGCGCGCAGCACTTCAAACCCTGCAGAGATCAGATTCGCACACCGTGATTGATTTTCTGCTTCCGGTCGCCGAAGTCCACCGGCATTTCAGAGAAACCAAGGCGGGCGACGCTCTTGCACATGCGGGTGATCTCGTTGACCACGCGCCGCAAGTTGTGCTTCGGAAAGCGCTCCGCGATCAGCAGCCGGACGTTGGCGGTGATGTCGTTGGCCATCAATTGCAGCGTTTCACGTTCGCCGCGCAAAAAGTCGCTCAGCACTTGGCGCGGATTCTCGCCAGTGCGCAACACATCCAATGGCCCACGCGCCTTGGCGTAGGTGGAAGCTACGGGCGAACGGTCAATGACGGCATATTCCAAGCCATGCTCACAAACTCGCTTGCACAGAACAACCTCGTTCTGGTTCAAGCGGATCAGCGGAGCGCAGACTTCCCACGGACTCCCATCCCCGAGCGAATCCGGCAACTCCGCATGACCTAAATCGGCTTGGGCATCCAAAGAGCCAAGCGTCCGCGCAGCCATTTCTACCTCACGCAGCTTGTCGCCGATCAGGCAGAGCGTCTGGTAATCGCTCTTGATCGCTCCGAAAGCTTCGAAGTACGCCGCGTTTTCCGCGTCGCTCATCCTTTTCAAGGCTGGTGGCCTTACGCCCTCTTGGTATTGGCCCTTTCTCTTGATCATGGCCTTCGTCCCCAGGGCCTATTCGGCCTCCAAGAGCTTAAGAAGTTCTGACCGTGGCACGAGCAGTTTTCCCCGCAGAACGCGACAAGCTCGGAGTTTTCCCCGCTGAATCATCCGGTATACGCTGAAGTAATGGACCCCCAATAACTGCGCCGATTCCTCGACGGAGTACGCCAAGCGTTCCGAATCAGGCTGCAGTGCGGGCGCCTCCGGTACGGCCACAGATCCATCGTTCCCTGACATTGCCCACAAGTGTAGCGGTTGATTTCCGCATCACTGTTCCCATTTGGGAACGAAGAATGGGCTCCGCCGATGTTGAAAACTCGGCCATCAACTATCAGGCACATAGGCAGTTCGAAGCATCGTTTACACATACAAACATCGAGCTCTTCTCCGTTTGTCACTCGCATACGTTGACGATCCTACAGCAGTAAGAGTCGCTCCATTTCTCGCTATCGGGAGCATATCAATTGACTTGTCGAAAAGACGCCGCTGCGGTTAAATGATGCGCGTCGGAGAGGCGGTTTTGCGGCCATGTCTTCCGAACCACAGGCGAGTTCGATCTTTCCTCGAACCGATTGGGCCGAGTTAAGTAAGGCGGCTGAGGGGGATGAAGCGCGTCTCGATCGGCTCATTCGTCAGTATTGGGCACCCCTGAAGATTTTCCTTGTGGCGACTTTTCCCGGGTTGAGGGATCAGGCCGAGGTTCTGTTACAGGAATTCGCCGAGGACAAGATCCTCAAAAGAGGCTGGCTGCAACGCGCTGACCGAAGCCGAGGACAGTTCCGTCATTTCCTGAAGACCAGCCTGCGGAATTTCATCCTGGATCGTTTAAGTCGAACGGAGGTCAAGCACGCGCCCGTGCCGCTGGAAGAGTTGGAGCAGGAGTTGCCCGTCGAGGAGGCGGTTTCGGAAGCGTTCGATCAGATGTGGGCTCGCACGGTGCTCGCCGAGACAGTGCGACGGATGGAAGCCGATTGCAAGAACTCAACCGCCGATCAGCCGCGGCGCGGTTACATTTGGGAGATGTTCCGTATCCGCCTGCTGGCACCGATCTTTGACGATGTGAAGCCAGTCCCTTATGAACAATTGATTGAGCGATTCGGACTCCGATCTCCGACTGACGCCTCGAACATGTTGTTAAGCGCCAAGCGTATGTTCAAGATGCACTTGAACAATGTGATCAAGGAATACGCCGAGCAGGATGCCGCCACGGCCATGGAAGTCCGGGCATTGGAAGAAGTTGTTTTCCGGATGGCGAAACGGAGTTGAGAGGCGCGACACGTGCAAGATCCGGCGACCAAACCAGTATTGATAATAGAATCATTATGTCCGAATCCGATTCTTCTGCAGCGGTGCTAAGAGGCCGGCCAAAAAGTCTCGCCGCATTGATGGAGACTGGGGCGGAGCATGCCCGGCTTTGGGGGGCGGATGAGTTGGCGGCCATTTTCCAACACCAGATGTCCGCGCCGGTCCTTGTGGACCTAGGGGGGTTCGATCCTGGTACGGCAGTGAGACTCAAGACCTTGAGTGAAGCTCAGGGGTTGCTCCTAAAAAGTTTTTCAGATCTGTTTCACCATCCGTCGCCGCCTATCGAACTGCTGAGACTTACCAAGGAGTTCGCCAAGGCGAATATGGATCGTCCGGAAAGTGGCTTGCCGACGGAGATTGTCAGCGTGCTTTACTACACGAGTATTGCTGCCGCGCTCGTCCGACTCGACGCCCGGATTTCACAGCTAAAGGACACGGATCTGCGGCGCGGCCTACTTTGGGCCAAAGAGCAAGCATGGATTGACGAAGAAACCAAGGCGTTGTTGCTCACGGCTCTGGAGAAAACTCCCCAAGAAAACGACTAGTGAAGCGGTGTTATGAGCAAGGACGTGTCACAACAGAAGCCTGACGAACCGCCTCGTCCGGTCTCGTCGTTCGTAGGACCGATCGCCGAGTTAATCGGTCACAGCATGCTCTCCCCGCCTTCGCGCCCCGGTGTGCTGGCCACAGTGGATCGCTTCGAGGTTCTACGCGTTTTGGGGGGCGGCGGGATGGGCGTTGTGTTGCTGGCCCGCGATCCTAAGACAGGGCAGGATGTTGCGATCAAGATGATCAAACCTGATCTGGTGACGGACCAGCAGATCGTCCACCGGTTTGTAAAGGAGGCGGGGCATCTGCAGCGGTTGAGGCATGCGAATGTAATGCCGGTACAGGAAGTTTCAGACCGTCCCCAAGGGCCCTATTTTGTCATGCCCTATTTCGACCGGGGGAGCCTAGCAAAGCGGATCCAGCCAGGACGGTCTTTGGAGCCGGCGGTGGTACTCGACATCGCCTCGCAGATTGCCGAGGGGCTGCGGTATGCGCACCGGCACGGAATCATCCACCGGGACCTCAAGCCAGCCAACATCCTACTGGCGGCGAATGACAGGGCTTGTCTAGCCGACTTTGGCCTCGCGCGAACCATGTTCAACGACACCATCGTGGATGTCGAGAGCCACCAATGCGAGGGGACGGCGCCGTACATGTCACCCGCCGTTGCAGCCGGTAATGCCGAGGACACACGCTGCGATATTTACGCATTCGGCGCGCTACTTTACGAAATGCTGACAGGGGGACCCCCTTACACAGGCCAAACCACGAAAGAGATCCGCGAGAAGATACTTGCTGGCCCACCCAAGCCAATTACGGCCGTGAATCCGAAGGCCGACCAAGGGCTCGTCACTGTCGCCGAGGGCGCCATGGCGCGCGAGCTCCGTGATCGATATACGGACATGGCAGATGTGCTGGCGGATTTGGAGATCATTAAGGATGGCAAAGCTCCGGTGGGTTCGCGTGGCATGGGGAGAAAGGTGGGGCGCAGATTGCGGCGGGCTCGACAGATTCCGAAAGCCTTTTGGATTCCAGCATGCTGCGCGGGGGTTGCGCTGGTCATCTGGTGGGTCTGCCTCAGAAACGACGTGCTGAGCGTTACCACACTAGCTGGACAAGTGGGTGTCAGCGGTAGCACGGATGGCAACGGTCTAAAAGCCCTCTTTCGTTTGCCGGGCGGCGTAGCGGTAGACAGTGAGCGCAATGTTTATGTGGCCGACACTGCCAACAACACCATTCGGAAGATTACCCGGGATGGAGTTGTAAGTACCTTAGCTGGGCGACCGGGCAGCGGCGGCGCCGACGACGGCTCTGGCCCCAACGCGCGCTTCTTGGGGCCTTTTGGTATCGCGGTCGACAAAACTGGCAATGTTTATGTGGCCGACACCGGCAACAACACCATCCGAAAAATCACTCGGGATGGAGTTGTAAGTACCCTGGCCGGGTTGGCTGGACACCCTGGTGATACCGACGGCATTGGCAGCAACGCGCAGTTTCGCAATCCTTGGGGTGTGGCAGTGGATAACGAAGGAAACGTTTATGTAGCGGATACGAGCAACGACACGATTCGAAAAGTCACGCCAGCAGGCGTGGTCAGCACCTTGGCCGGGTTGGCGGGCAACAGTGGTAGCACCGATGGTATTGGCGGCACGGCGCGATTTAACAACCCGTATGCTGTAACGGTGGACAGCGCGGGTTACGTGTATGTGGCCGATACCGCCAACAACACGATCCGCAGGGTTAGCCCGAATGGCGTGGTCAGCACTTTCGCTGGGCTGGCCGGGTGTTTGGGCAGCGGGGATGGTTCCGGTATTAATGCGCAGTTTTGGAATCCTCAAGGCATCGCTGTGGGCAGGGACGGCGATATTTACGTAGCGGACACCGACAATTTCACGATTCGGAAGATCACACGGTCGCGAGTAGTTAGCACTCTTGCCGGGCAAGCGGGCGCTCCTGCGGGTTCCGCCAACGGGACTGGGTACGGAGTGCGATTCTCCTCACCCGACGACGTGGCTGTGGACAGCGAGGGCAATGTTTACATCGTGGACACTAACAACGACACGATCCGCAAGGGTAGTCTTCGAGGGAAGAGCAAGGTGATGAGATTCTTCAGCAACTTCAGGGGTAAAACAGCATGAATAAGGTTGCGTGTTCAATGGCCAAGCGGAATACCGCGCTTGCTATTGCCTGCATCGTCCTCGGGTGGCCCTTGTGGGGTGCTGGCAGCCCCGGCAGCGCTCAAACGCCGCCGGCAGGTCTATCACCCGGATTGCGAGAGATTATCAAACTTGTTCAGGCCCAGATGAATGACGATATCATTTTGGCATATATTAAAAATTCGGGCTTCACCCTCACGGCGAACGACATAGTTTACTTGACCAAGGAAGGGATTCCGCAGGATGTGATCTCCGAACTGTTGAAAACTTCGCCCCCTCCCGCTCAGCCAGAACCAAATCCACCGCCAAGCGTTGTGCCGACTCCAACCCTGCCCCCCGCATTGCAGAATATCATACGGCTTACGAAAGCCGGCGTCAGCGACGACATCATTCTGGCTTACATCAAAAACTCCGGCTCAACGTTCACGTTGACTGCTGATGACATCCTCTACTTGAAAGCCCAAGGGCTCTCTGAAAAGGTCATCGCTGCATTGCTCCAAGCACAACCTGCCGGCACCACCCTAGCCGCCAATAGTAAGATCAATTTGTCTCCTCAACCCCCGTCAATCGCTGAACCGCCTCCACTCGGCTCTGGCCGTCAGAGTCCAACCCCGGCCAATCCGTCTGCAAGCAATCCATCGCCAAGCAGCGCGTCAACTTGGACGCAAACGAGCGCGCCCAATGGGACGTGGGAAAACATCGCCTCTTCGGCGGATGGCACCAAACTGGTGGCGGTAAACCACGCCAGTATATACACATCGTCCGATTCGGGAGCGACTTGGAAGTTGACCAGTGCACCAAGCAAGAACTGGTTCACCATTGCCGCTTCGGCGGATGGCACCAAACTGGTGGCGGGGGAGCGTGATACCGGCCAGATTTACAGATCTTCCGATGGAGGCGCGACCTGGATTCAAACCGGCGGCGTGCCCATCAACCACGTATCATCAATTGTGTGCTCCGGAGATGGAACCAGATGCGTGGCAGTAGCAGGTGGGCCCGCTGAAATTGGCCCGATTTACGTATCTTCGGATTCGGGAGCGACATGGACTGCAACCAGCGCACCCAGCGAACATTGGGCATGCGCCGCCTGTTCGATGGATGGCACCAAGCTGGTGGCAGTGGTCATCGATGGCCCTATTTACAGGTCGCCCGATTCGGGAGTTACATGGACTGCAACCGGCGCGCCTAGCAAGCATTGGCAGAATGTCGCCTCTTCGGCGGACGGTACCAAGCTGGTAGCGTGCGCCAATAACACAGAGATTTACATTTCGTCCGATTCCGGCGCAACTTGGAGAGCAACTGGCGCTGCCGCCCGTGCTGTTGCCTCTTCGGCGGATGGAACCAGATTGTTCGGCTTGTGTGGTGACCTAAAGGCATCCTTTGACTCTGGAGCAACGTGGACGACAATCACCCCAAACATAGATGGAGGGTGTAACGGAAATGTCACCTGTTCCACAGATGGAACGATGGTGGCTGCATCAATCTATGGCGGGGGAATTTACTCGTGGCACCCTTATCCGACCGGGAATGAGGTGTCCACCACTCAGCCAGTGCCTTCGTCGCCCGAACCTCCAGCTGAGCCTCCGCCCTCACCCGCGTCCCCAGAGATGAACTTTGCCTATTTTCAGGATCAACTGGCGCCCTACGGCACCTGGGTCGATGTGCCGGGATATGGCCAATGCTGGCAACCATCTGACCTCGCTTCCGGCTGGCGCCCTTATTACGATGGCGGGAACTGGGTCTATACCGACGCCGGTTTGTACTGGCAGTCGGACTATCCATGGGGGGCCGTAGCTTTTCATTATGGCCGCTGGTCTTGGGTTGGGGGTTACGGATGGATCTGGGTACCGGGTTACGAATATGCGCCGGCATGGGTTGTCTGGCGTCATACTGATGGATATGTGGGCTGGGCGCCGTTGCCCGCAGGCGCAGTCTGGATCTCGGGTGGTTGGTGGGAATACCGCGGCGCCCGCGTGGCGGCGGATTACGATTTCGGTCTAGCGGTCTCGTTCTTCGTGTTCGTCGATTACCACCACATGTGGGAGCACGATTATCATCCGTACGTGCTGCATCACGAGGAATTGCATCGCGTCTATCGGGAAAGCGCCATCAACCGGCTCGGCCGGGACGAACATGGCAGATTCGTCTACGAAGGATTGGACCGAGAACACCTTACGCGGTTCACAGGACGCAAGGTAGATGTGGTGCGACACGAAGAGTTACAGAAGCGTGAACGTGTAGTGCTCCAGAATGACCACGCTGGAGCCGTAGAAAGGTTACGTTCTCAGTCGGTAGCGCCTCGCCCAGGAGAAGTCAAACTTCAACAGCGCGCAAGTACTGCTACTAGTTTTGATGGACTGGCTGCCGGGTGGGGGGCGACTGGCGGTGTTAATCCTCGCTACAGGCCAAATGCCATGGCAATGAAGCCACAGGGGACCAGAGAGCAGGCAGACAACGCCCAGGCTGGTCAAAAAGGTTCTGAGTCTGCCTTAGCGATGCGAAAATTCCTCAACGCCATGAAACAATCTGTCCCAACAAAACCAGAACAGAATGGCGACCACAACAAGCCGAGCGAGAATAAGGATCAACAAAAACCAGGTGGCAACCAGTAGCAGCTTTAGTCCATTCGAAGAACGTTTGGGCCATTCCGGCAGTCCGCCATGGATTGGAGTCGACAGGCATTTCCGGAATGGATTCTCAATTGAGGTGCCAAAACAATGAGCGGGCCATTCCGGAAGTGCGTGCGCCGAGGCTGGGCCAGCTAGACACCGGACAGGCTGAACCGTTTCCACACATTGGCGGTCACGCGCGTCTTGTCAGCCAAGGGTTATGGCAACACTCAATTTTGGCTGCTGCCGCTCATTTCACTGCTCTGCAAGATTTCAACGCCTGAACCGTACAGGCTAGTGAAGCCGGGCGAAGGATGCACGGTTTGAAACGGAAGGGCCTGAACCGAAGTGGTTGATGATTTTGACCATGAGTCGTAGAACACTCTCGAAGGGAGCGCCCATGAAAACGATAAGATTGTCAAGTGGAAGAGTCGCATTCGCTGTTGTATTCATCACGATCGGTTGGATGTTCTGGAGCGGGGGCAACGCTTTCACCGCTGACCAAGCGCCACCGTCAAATCTATCACCGGGATTGCAGGAGGTTGTAAAACTGTCCAAAGCGCAAATGGGTGATGATGTCATTCTGGCATACATCAAGAACTCGGGCGCGTCGTACACCTTAAGCGCCGACGATATCCTGTATCTCAAGAGCCAGGGAGTATCGCAAAACGTAATCTCCGCGTTGCTGCAAACCAAGTCTGCTGCGTCTGCACCTTCGGTATCGCCTCCGCCACCGCTCGCCGCTTCTGGGGTACCCCCCGAGCCAGGAAGTGAAGAGCCAAGTGCTGCCCCGACCCCTACGCCGCAAGTCCCCGTATTCCAGTCCGTGGCGAATACCGGCAATGCCGAAGCAGGCTTCTCCGCACTCGTGCAGGAGCATAACGGCTACACTTTTGAGATGAAGGAGTGCAAGCTGGAGGATCGGCAGGATAGACCTGCGAATGACGGACGGCCCCATCTACAACTCGCATGCAAAGTCTTGGTCACGGATAAAATGGGGGATAGAAAACTCAGTATGTGTGCTGAGAAAGACAGTGAACATACGAGGGTCATAGATGACATGGGCAACGAATACAACTGCAGCGGCGGATCTTTAGGCAGTAGCATTATGCGTTATTGGGGTGGCCTTTGGCCTGCAGAACTGGTTCTCCCGTCGGGTGTGCCGGTTAATGCGACGTTGTCTTTTGGCGTAAACCAGGGCGTCGGATATTTTTCACAGGAAGCCAAATCGCTCGCTATCCTCGATATAGTGTTCAAGAGTAATGATACGGGCGCGGGTTCATTTCATATACAGTTCAAGAACGTTCCTATCCCGCTTGTTGAGGCTCCACCAGCGCCTGTCGCGACCGCCCCACCTCCGGCACCAGAGAGCGGAGCGTCAACCGTTTCTACGGCTCCTGCGCCTTCTGCAGAACCAGTGGTAAACGCTGATTATGTTCAACAGCAACTGTCGCCCTACGGCTCTTGGGTGGATGTGCCGGGCTATGGCCAGTGCTGGCAGCCGTCCGACCTTCCTCCTGGCTGGCGTCCCTATTATGACAGTGGACACTGGGTCTATACCGATGCGGGTATGTATTGGCAGTCCGATTATCCTTGGGGCGCCATCCCGTTTCATTACGGCCGGTGGGCTTGGGTTGGAGGCTACGGCTGGATCTGGGTGCCGGGTTACGAATATGCGCCAGCATGGGTAATCTGGCGTCATGCAGACGGATATTTGGGTTGGGCGCCGTTGCCTTACCGAGCAGTGTGGGTCGCCGGCGGTTGGTGGGAATACCGCGGTGTTCGAGTCGCTGCTGATTACGACTTCGGTTTCGGCCCGTCCTTCTTCGTGTTTGTGGGTCACGATCATTTGTGGGAGCACGATTACCACCACTTCATACTGCATGGGGAAGAATTGCATCGCATCTATCGGGCAAGTGTAGTCAATCGGATTGTCAGGGACGAACACGGCAGATTCGTCCACGACGGGTTGGATCGGGCGCACTTGGAGCGGTTCACAGGACGGAACATTGCGGTGGTGCCACATGAAGAGTTACAGAATCGCGAACTTGCAGTGCTGCGGGCTGATCGTGATCGAGTCGTAGGCCACGAACCTCCCATCAAACCGCACGGGAAACTCCGCCAGGGTGAACCCAAGCAGGGAGAACCACGGCAGGGACAACCCAAACAGGGAGAGAAACCTGGACAGCGAGAGAAGTCTGGCGAGGAAAAGCATAAGGGAGACAAGAAGGACCAAAACCAATCGAAGGGCAACACCAACCAGCATTTTGCTCAGGTGAAGGGCTCTGCGAGTTCTTAGCAATCGCGCTGAACGCAAATCTCGTCACCGACGGAGAAAAAACGATGAAGACGACACTTCGCGGACAAGCGGTCGTGGGATTCGCAGCAGCGACGCTGCTCATAGCTGGATGCACAACACCCGAAGGGCGACCTGACCGCACCGCGACGGGGGCTCTCACAGGCGGCGCAATTGGGGCCGCCACCGGCGCGATTATTGGCAACTACGCGGGCCACAATACTGCCGGAGGTGCCGCCATCGGCGGCGCTATTGGCGCCCTGACGGGTGGCATCATCGGTCACGCGATGGATCAGCAGCAGCGCGAAATCCTTGCTCAGCAAAGTCCGCAGACGCTTGTGCGGGTGGAACGGGGCCAGCCGCTCGGATTGGCGGACATCAAGGCGTTGGCAAAGGCCGGCATTGGCGACGAGGTCATCATCAGCCAGCTACGCAATTCGCACATGGTCTATCACCTCAGCACATCGGAGATTATCGACCTTACAGAGTCAGGTGTCAGCCAAAGGGTCATTGCCTTCATGATCGACCCGCAGGGGATGCATCCACCGTCGATAGCTCAACCTCCGCCACCACCGACACCTGCACGTCAAGCCACGCCGGTGATTGACAGTGCTCAGGCGTTAGACGGGGGAACCAGCCTCAGTCTGCCTTCTGGATCCCAACTATATGTGTTCGGAACTGTAAACGGCGGCGCGTTCACGACGAGCACGTTTCAGTACGGTCAAACCGTCTCCCTCACCGACGCAAACCCGGGCTTTATAGCGGCGGAGCTTGCTGCGAGCACAGCCAACGTCAACAGCTACACGACTGCCACCATGTATCATGTGATCGGCGGCTTCGGGGTGTCCCACTTCAGCTATGCTCAGGGTTTTTACGGAGCGAACCCGGGCCCAGGTGCGCACTCGGCCTCAGTACAGCTCACCTTGAGTGCGCCTGCATTGGTTATCCTTTTGGGGGAGGCAAGTTCGCAGCAGCAGCTGGCTTTCTCCGGACTACCAAATCTCGTCACCGACGTGCCATATACCACCAGTGTGGCCTTGTCGATAGCCCACGCCTACGTGACTCCGGGAACGTACACCGTCCAACAAACTTCACTCGATACCGCTGCGGGTCAGGATCCAAATCACATGGTTGATTTGCTCGGGGTTCTCGTTCTTTCAGACGAGCCAAACACGGCGGTCTCCAGCAATCCGTCGATTCCGTTACCCGCGTCCGTGAGTACCGGTGTTTCCAGGACATCACGTCCATCGCCTTCTTCACCGCCATCTCCTCCGTCGACATCCGAACCACCAGAACCGTAACCGATCTGAGCGGCTCTATGCGCACTTTCCTCATCATAATGGCTCTTATCGCAAGCGTCACGGTGACGCACGGGAATACGAATCAAGTTCCCACTAACTCTCCGCCAAGTAATCCTCTGATCGAGCCGTCGTCCGCCCTTTCATTCTCGGGAGTAAAACCGGACCCGGCCGACATCAGGGCCGTTGCCGACGGTAACATTGCGTTCGCACTCGACCTGTATGGCAAGTTGCGAACACGTGAAGGCAATTTGTTCTTCTCGCCCTACAGCATCTCGACTGCGCTGGCAATGGCTTACGGTGGCGCGCGTGGCGAAACGGAGAAGCAGATGGCTCAAACATTGCACTTCAACCTCTCTACGGACAAACTGCACTCAGCTTTCGCGACGCTGGAGGCAAACCTCAACGCTGTGCAACAGAAAGGTGAGATCAAGCTCGCCGTGGCCAACTCGCTGTGGCCGCAAAATGGCTTTGCGTTCCTCCCGGACTATCTTGCCCTCTGCCAGGAGTACTATGGCACGTCAATCACTCCCGTGGATTACCAAGGTGCGACAGAAATTGCCCGCAAGACGATCAACGACTGGGTCGAGGCCAAAACCAACAAGAAGATCGTCGAGTTGCTCAAACCCGGAGCACTAGACAGATCGACCCGGCTCGTGCTGGCCGACGCGATCTATTTCAAGGGCAATTGGGCCAGCCGGTTTGACGCCAAGCGCACGAAGGACGAGCCGTTTCACGTATCAGCGACGAAAACCGTGAAGGCCCCACTGATGCAGCAGACTGCGCATTTCGGCTACGCCGAGTCCCCCGACCTGCAGGTCCTTGAACTGCCGTATGCGGGCGACGATCTCTCGATGCTCGTGCTCTTGCCGCGCAAGGTGGATGGACTCAATGATTTGGAAGCACAATTAACGACACAGAATCTGTCTGCTTGGACAAGAGGCTTGTGGGCTCGAAAAGTAGACGTGTTCCTGCCGAAGTTTAAGGCGACCTCCGAGTTCAGTCTTGTCGGCACGCTGGCCGCGCTGAGAATGACGGACGCTTTTAATAGTCAGGCTGATTTCTCCGGCATGGACGGTAAGAATGATTTGTTCATCAGTGCTGTCGTCCACAAGGCATTCGTCGATGTCAACGAGGAGGGCACCGAAGCCGCCGCGGCCACCGCGATCCACGTGGCAGCATCTGCGGCACCGCGGAATCCGCCGCCAGTGCCAGTCTTCCGCGCTGACCATCCGTTCTTGTTCCTCATCCGCGACAACCGCACCGGTAGTCTTCTTTTCCTTGGCCGTGTCACCGATCCAACCCGGTGAACGGGAGGACAAGAAGTCGCTTACCCGAACATTCCCAATAATTACAACCATCGCGTCAAGCGTTGTGGTGGCGGAGGCAAAGCTCGGCATTCTTTTTGAGTTGCGTGCAAGATTTCGCGACGGACGCCGTAAAGGCCTATGAGGCCGCATTAAGGATGCGCGACCTGAAAGGAAAGAACCCAAGCGGGTTCGGGCACTGAACCAGAACGAGCGCCAAAGGCGGTTTTCGAATAAGCGGCACAGGAAGGAGAACACGATGAAAGCAGGAAATCGAAGTCTGTCTAAGCTGGCAGCATGCGTGATAGTGGCGGTCAGTTTTCTGCGCGGGCCTTTTTGTCCGATAGCAGCCACCGCCGAATGGGTGGATAACTTCACGTCTGACAGCATCTTGAACACAGCGTTGTGGACAACGGATTCGGGTTTGCTCAGCGCCCTTGCTGTAGCAAGCAGTGACGTAGGCTCCACCTTGATCACGCCCACGCTAAGTTTCGGACCAACCGGCATGCAAATGTCTGGGGTCAACAGCACGTATGAACTCGCGGGGATTCAGTCACTCTCAACCTTTGCACCCCCAATTACGTTGAACATAACGGTGGCTGGGACGGTAGCGAACGGGAATCCGTTCGATGTCTTCCTTGTAAGCAGCGATTTGAGCCAGCGGATTGACATAAGTGGAAACCTGAATTCAGCGAACGGTGACTATTATGGGGTCTGGGTAAACTACACGGGCAGCGGCTTGGGACTCTGGCAGTTGGGAGACTTGTTCTATGGAAGCCCGAGTACGGGCGTGTTCTACACCATTCAGATTTCCGTCGGCACGGACGGCAACGCATCGATTTCGTTGGCTGACGCAAATGGAAATACCCTCGCCTCCCAGGATGGTCTGCCAGTCGGCACGGGACCATTCTACATCGTCTTGGCACAGCGCGAGGGACTCCCGTATACGGTTGGGCCGAACGTCGCAATCTGGCAATCTGCCAGCGTGACAGCAAGCGGCTCTTCTGAAATCGGCAGTTTAGCCATTCCCTGCATCAACGGGCTTCAGGTAGAGATAAATGGAGCGCCGCTTCCGGCAGGACCACTAACAAGCATCAATTGGGATTGGGGCGATGGACAGCAAACAGTCCAATGGGCTCCGGGCAGTCATACTTACTCGTCCGCGGGGCAATACCTTGTCACAATGACTCTGAACTATACCAACGGCACTACTGCTTCAGCGACAGGAACGGTTAGTGTGGCGCCTGGGGTTTTGTCAAATTGCGATGCGCTGCAGATTTCCGCGGGACAGGGCGGGACCGTTTCATACCAATGCAGCGTGGGGTCTGGTACGGTGCCTTCCGGCGGGGATGTGACTCTCCAACGGTGTTATGGCGGTGATACCCTTCTCGTCGCCAACCCCGGTCCTACGTTCGGGTTCTCCGACTGGTCAGTATCTTCTGGAATATCCGTGATAAATGGAACTCCGCTCACCTCGAATTCCATTTACGTCGCAGTCGGGACCAATTCGCAAATCGCCGCGAATTTTTCAGTCGGCTGTGATCAAACCACACCCTCGCGATTTCACCTCAGAGTGCCCGCCAAAGTTAAGTGGTTCGATACTGGACTCGACCTGTTCGAAGGTGAAGCCGCCACAATAACCGCCAGTGGCACTATTAGCGTCGGCGCCCTAAACCCCACCTATAAGAGCGAGACCCCCGTCGGACAGCCGGGAGTGACTCCACTTGGTACTCCTGTCCTCGCGCCAAATCTCACCGCTTGGTCACTCGTAGGTCGAGTTGGTTCTTCCGGAGCGCCCTTTGAAATAGGAACTGGCACCAACTTCTTCGTATCCGGCAACGGTCGGTTGTATGTAAGCGTTAATGACAATCTTTTCTCGGACAATTCAGGCGATTGGAGCGTTAGCGCCAGCATAGCAGGAGGACCATGCATGGTGTGGAACGACGAATTCATTGGCGCTTCAGGTTCGCCACCGGACACCACACACTGGGATTATGATCTTGGGTATGGATTGTGGGGCAATGACGAGCAAGAGACTTACACGTCCGATGCAGAAAACGCACACCTCGACGGTCACGGACACTTGGTGATAACGGCGATAAAGGGGTCCGGCGGCTCGTACAGTTCGGCACGGATCACAACGAAGGACCACTTTCCAATCCAGTATGGGATGATCGAGGCGCGCATGCGACTGCCTGTTGGCAGAGGCATCTGGCCCGCGTTTTGGATGTTGGGATCTGATATTGATACGAATGCATGGCCAGCATGTGGAGAGGTCGACATCATGGAAAACGTCGAAACAAATGGTTGTGATGGCGACTGGATTGGTCCCACTCGCGTCCAATCCTCTCTTCACGGGCTGCCAAACACCAATGGGCCTTGCATGCTGTACTCGTTTCGTAACGGACAGAGCGTCAAGCAGTATCATACATACGGTGTTATCTGGACGCCTCGGCAAATACAGTTTTTTGTTGATGACCCAGGCAACATATTCGGCTCTTTTACGCGGGACGAAGTCGCAGGACAAGGAGTCAATTGGGCCTTTGACCATCCGTTCTACCTACTTTTGAATCTTGCCGTGGGGGGAACGAATTCTTGGTCTGGTGCACCAGACAAGCATACGAAATTCCCCGCCAAGATGTTGGTTGATTATGTTCGAGTCTACCAATGGAACATGCGTTAGAAACGGCCTTACGGGCCGGGCTACGCCCTTTTTGCAGTGACCATTTACGGCCAATGCCTCACTTTGTTCCAAGCGCGAGCACTTTCTTTGGAGGCTCTCGGGAGGGTTCGCGCTGCATCAGTTCTGTCAGAATGTCATGTAGCCGGCGGGCTGGATCGATTCTGGGGAAAAGATCAGGCAAACGGACATTGAAGACTCTGGTGAAGTAGAGTAATTCGTAATCGTCCACGTGGACCAGACGGGATTCGATCTTGGCCACGCCGACCCGGTCGATGTCCCAACCCAAGACTTGCAACCTCGCCGCCAGTATGTTCTGCGACCAGCCCCTGACATATCGCAATTTCCGTATCTGAGGCCCCACCAAATTGAGGCACTTCATCATGCCCCTGCGCTTTCGGCTTGATGGAGGTTAAGCTGGAAATTGGAAGTTCTCGGCCGAGAAATAAACTTCCAGTCGGCGCGATTGCGCGGCTGTTCCGGTCCCGAGAAATTCGCCAGCGGTATCGTCTCAGGTGTCATCTCGTGCGCTTGTTCTAACTCTGCGCACGAAATCTGTCATGACGGGGTAAGGAAGATTCTCGTGTAGGTAAAAGGAATAGGTCGATAACCGGTCGGCAGCGAGAGAGCAACCTTTTCTACGGTTGCTCGCTGGCCCCCACGCTGGCTTCAGATTGTTCGTCATGTGGCGGTTCACTCGCCGTTGCGGGTGAATTGCACCACAAAACTGCAGCACGGAGAACTGCGGGTGCTGAAGGAACGCCGAGTTTGGCCTTGATGCGTTGCCGGTAAAGCTCGACGGTCTTGTGATCCAGCGAAAGCTGCGCAGCGATCTCCTTGATGTCCAGTCCTCGCCCCAGCATCTCGAAGACCTGTAATTCACGCGGGCTGAGACTCCCGAGTGGGTGTCCTGGCTCCACGGTTTCACGGGTCAGTGCGCACTGCGTGAACCATTTGAGCATCCGTGTGCTCAGGTAGATGCTGCCATCCAACACGGTGCGGATTGCCTGAACAATGGTCTGCACATCCTCACCCTTGTTTGTCCTAACAACCGGATCGTGAGACCGGATTCTGGTCGAAACTGGGTAACACTCTCAACCTGTTGGTTCCCTGAAGAAGGGAGAGAAGTGTTACCATGGAGAGGACTCACAAGTTAGAAGGAAGGAA
>Ga0335081_10000888_pt1 | contig 47960 bp, 50 predicted proteins | sample Lox_Sample_35_FD_206713 | JGI IMG/M metagenome (GOLD analysis project Ga0335081, IMG submission 206713) | Soil microbial communities from Loxahatchee National Wildlife Refuge, Florida, United States - Lox_Sample_3.5 | ecosystem: Environmental > Terrestrial > Soil > Wetlands | place: USA... | reverse complement strand
GAGCAGGTTAAGCCAGCCCCAGAGCGTCTGGCCACGGAAGCCGGTCCAATTGAGCGGGATCAGGTAGCCCGCGATCACCAATCCGGTCCAAGCCGTGATGGCGATGGCGTAGATGCTGCGCCTGCCCTTCCCGATGTATTCCTTGTCCTGGATCCACAGCGGGATAGTGCCGAGGACGACCGGGAGCAGCAGTAGGGTAAGCCAATCCCACAGCTGGCCGTTGACCCGGAAACCCGTCCACTGCCATCCCCGGATGTAGCCGCCCCACAGCGCGACCATGAGGGCGGCCGCTGCCATGTACACGGCGCCTTTCCGTGTTTCCCCGCTTCTCGTGATCGCGCGCAGGACGCTAGCCGGCGCCGCGGCCTCGGCGGCGCGCTTGTTGGCTGCTTCCGCGGACGGAGCCCATGGCAGGCCGGCTTGCTCCAGCTTGCCCGCCAGCGCTGTGCGCATCAGCACCTTTGCCTTGCTTACCGTGCCGGTGCCGGCGCCGGAGTTGGTATCGTCGCCACCGGCCGCCCTGTCCAGCTCGACGAGGGCACTAAGTCCCAGGAACTCATCCGGCTCGATGGTGAATGTCAGGGAAGCCATATCGCGTCCTGCCCGTCGGATGTAAACAGTCGGTGACGGTTAGCATTTGCCATCAAGGTGCCGAAGCCGCTGGCGGGCCGGCTGGCCTCCCGGGACATCATCATGGTCTTCTCCTGTGCTTGGACCTGGGCTCTGGCTATCACCCGAGCGATCCAGTGTGTAGTTCTGGCCTGGTACCTGGACGGCGGACGGGGGAGTGTGTGCCCGCGGGCCTGACCGCCGTCTGGTCGGCCAGGCCCGCGCCGGGCTTGTGGCTGGGAGCTGGGCACCGCTGGTGTGGTGCGCGAGCCGGCGGGCGGGTCAGGCGGCTGGCGACGGGACGGCCCGTGCCCGGGCCAGCACGATGGTGACGGCGGCCCCGACCAGCATGGCGCTGACGGCGATCAGGATGATCTGCCAGCCCGGCATGCCGGTGGCGGCCGCGTGGGAGGTGGTCGCCGGGACCGGCCCGAAGCGGCCGAGCTCATATCCGCTCCCGGGCTGCGGGACCTCGCTTGCGAAGGCGGCCGGGATGGTAGCCGCGGAGGCTAGCAGGCCGATGGTGACCGCGGCCAGGGCCGCGGCGAGCAGGCGCAGGCGGGTGCCTGCCTTGAGCGCTGCCGTGTGCGGATGAGCCCGCTGGCGGATGAGGTGTGCGAACATGGTTTTCTCCTATCTGCATGGATCTGTGGTCGTTGACCGTTCCTGATGCTCTGCAGCTCGGGGCTGCCGTGGTTGCCTATAGGAAGGATCGATCACGCGGGCCGCGGACCCATTGAACGAACCTGCTCAGCTGTTGAACGAACCTGCTGGATCCGGCCCTGCGGTAGGGTTCGGGTGATGGCCGCGAAGGATCTGGGTGGGGCATGGCCGCGGAAGGGTCTGGGGCTGAGCATCGCCGGGCAGGCAAGCGCCGGGGGTTGCCGGGAACGATGCGCGGCTTCCTCTGGCCAACCGAGTTCCTCGTCTTCTCGGACTTCCTGGTCGCCGACCCTCACGCGCACGGCACGCTACAGCTGTCCGTCGGGATCGACGGGAGTCCGCGCGTCCGGCTGGACGGTAGCTGGCAGAGGGCCCGCGGCGTGCTCATCGATACCGATGTCGCGCACGCGTTTGACTGCGACGGGCAACTGACGGCGATCGGCTGGATTGAAGGCGAGAGCCGGCTCGCCGAGCAGCTTCGCGACCGCGTCCTGGACGGCCGGCCATATGCCCTGCTCGATGAGCCGCTGTGCGGCCACCTCGCAGACCGGCTAGGTCCCGCGTTCGGCAAGGCGACCAGCTGCCCGGAGGCGTACCAGCGATGGCGCGATGCGCTCGGCCAGCTCGCGGTCGACGTGACGCCCGAACCCGACTACGACGACCGCATTGCGGCCGTCCTGAACCATCTGCGCGCCACGCCGTCACCGCCACCATCGATCGAGGACCTCACGCGCATCGCGCACCTGTCCGAGAGCCGGCTCCAGCACCTGTTCCGCGACCAGGTAGGCATCCCGATCCGCCGGTACCTGCTATGGCACCGGTACCTGACCGCGATGAGCCTGCTCGCCGGCGGCGCGTCCGTGACCCACGCTGCGCACGCAGCCGGCTTCGCTGACAGCGCGCACTTGACACGGACCGCTACCCAGATGAACGGCTTCACACCGACGAAGATGCCGTTCCGTATGTGGCTGACGAACTGTCGCTGACTACAGCCCCGCGATCCCGGCAATGGCGCCCGGCGAGGTAGTCCTTGATGCGCGCCGCTATGTGCGTAATCCTGTAGGTGCCGGAAACTGTGTCACCCTATGCGACCTGGGCGTATTCATGGATCAGACCGCCGAGCCGGTCCCGGCGCAGAATACGTCTACCCGTCTCTTCCCCGGGCGGATGCACCCGTCCGGCGGGTTCTCCTGGCCGGTCTCGTCGATCGCCCCGATCACCAGCCCGCCCCGCCGCCGGCCCCGCCGTGCCGCTTGCTCCAGGCCCGCTGCCGCGAACCGGCGGACCCCAGGTCGTGACTGATGAACAGGTACGCGACGCCCGTCTCGCGCTGGATGTCCTCGAGAAGCGTGAGCACCCGGGCCTGCGTGGTCACGTCGAGAGCGCTCGTGGGTTCATCGCAGATGATGATCGACGGGTTGAGCGCCAGCGCCCTGGCGATCGCGATCCGCTGCCGCTGGCCGCCGGAGAACTCCCGCGGGTAGCGCCGGCCGGTGTCCCGCAGCGCCCAGGCCATCCGGCTCGTGCGCCGCGGGCGGCCGCTGACCGGGAAGACAGCTTAATCATTATTATGAAAATACTAGACTTGGGACCCCAGTGCATTGCATAGGAACGCTGCCTACTGCTGGTTGCCGCCATTTGGTACCCCTGGCTCATGACAGACAAGGCTTCCCAAGCCGGTGCGACGCCACCCTGATCAGCGCCACTCCACGACCTCGTCCATGATTCCTGGATAGCGCTCGATGACGAAGTTGGCGTACTCGTGCATGTGTTCGCGCATGAGCTTCTCCGCGCGGGCACCCTTGCCCGCTTCGATCGCCCGCGCGATGGCATCGTGCGAGCGAACGACGTTCTGTCGGCGGTCGGCTGGGAAGACGACACTACTGACCCGCCCACGGAACACGTCGGACAGCGACTGGCAGAAGAGCGCCACGATGCCGTTTCCGCTCATGCGGATCACTGCGGCGTGGAAGTCCGAGGTGCGACGAAGGTAATCCAGGTCGTCGGTGACGTCCTGGACGTTCGCTGTCTGTTCGAGGGCGCCGGAACCGGCCGCATCGCGCTGCTGCCGCTCGGCTGCGAGCCGGGCTGCGACAGGCTCGAGGATCAGCCGTGCTTCAACCAGTTCGCGATAGGTCATGCCGCCCATCTGGAAGAAGAGCGTGGCTGTACGGCCGAAACTATCGTCCTGCAGCCCTTCGACGATCGGACCGCCGCCGGGACCCGGCTTGACGCTGATGAAACCGTTTACTTCGAGAATGCGCAGGGCCTCACGAAGGGTGCCGCGGCCGACCCGGTATTCCCTGATCATGTCCGTCTCGGCGGGCAGGCGAGTGCCTCGAGTGAGCCGCTGTTGCTGGATCTGGCGGACGATCGCGCGGGCGACCACCTCGGCTGTCTTGTCGCGTCGCCGGACGCTGGCATTGTCCCCCTGCTCGAGCGCAACACGGTCCATGGCCATCGGGCACCTCCGGACGCCGGGACGATGATCACCAGGGAGACGATGATTAGCAGGGATTAGACCCTAGCACCATCCGCGGGGAAATCCTCGCGGCTGCTCATCTGGTGCGGCGGATGGCCCGTTCGCCGCTGCCGCCCCTACCCGCTAGAAGATCGGGCCGTATGGGTTAGATCAGGCTGAGGGGACTGTGCCGCGGCGCGGTCCGCGTGTGATCGTCAGCTGGTGAGTTCACGCTGGCAGATGGCATATGACTGAGGGGCCGTTCGGCCAGATTTCCGGCATATCATTGTCATAGATCTCTAAACGTAGTAATGTCGCTGAGGTGGGAACAGGACGCCATGATGCGTGAATACAAGGATCTGCATCCGAACTTCGCCGACCCGAACGACTGGAGTCTGGCGACTGTACTACGGCACCATGCGGCCGAACGCCCGGCCGCGACCTGCCTGTTCGCGCCCGAGGAGGGCGGTCAGTGGACGTACGCCGAAGTCCTCCATGACGCCGAGCGGGTCGCTGCCGCGTGGTACGAGGCGGGTGCGGCCGCGGGTGACCGAGTGCTGATCATGGCGGCCAACTCGTCCCGGTTCGTGCGCAGCTGGCTCGGAACCGCAATCGGCGGCTTCGTCGAGGTTCCGATCAACACGGCCTACGAGGGCGAATTCCTCCGTCACCAGACTGTCACCGTCCAGCCGCGGTGGGCGGTCATCGACGACGTGTTCGCCAAGCGATTCGTCGCCATCGAACCGTTCACTCGCCAGATTGAGAAGTTCTGGGTCATCGATACGGGCTCCGCGCAGGCGGCCATACATCTGCTGCGGGCGAACGGATGGTCCGCCGCGCCGTGGGATGACCTGCTGCGGGGAACGGTCACCAGCCGGTTGCCCGATCCGGATCCGACCACCCTGGCCTCAATCTTCTTCACGTCCGGCACGACCGGCCCGTCCAAGGGCGTGGCCATGCCGCACTCGCAGATGTACTTTTTCGGCCAGGAGGTCGTCTCTCTAACCCGGTTGACCGAGGACGACACATACCTGACGTGTACGCCGTTGTTCCACGGCAACGCGCAGTTTATGGCCGCCTACCCGGCGTTCATCGCCGGGGCGGCCGTGGCGGTACGACCCAAGTTCAGCGCCAGCCGGTGGGCCGACCACCTGCGCGAGAACAATGTGACGGTCACCAACCTGGTCGGCGTGATGATGGATTTCGTCTGGAAGGCCGCGCCTCGCCCGGACGACGCCGACAACTGCTTGCGCTGCGTGTACGCCGCGCCGACTGCGTCGTCGGTGCTGAAGCAGTTCATGGCCCGTTTCGGGATCGAGGCCTTCGTTGACGCCTTCGGGCTCACCGAGACGTGCGCGCCGATCCTCTCGCCATACGGCGAGATCCGCCCGCCCGGCGCGGCCGGCCTGGTCGCCTCGGACTGGTTCGAGATCAGGCTCGTCGACCCGGAGACCGACCGTGAGGTGCCGACGGGCGAGATCGGCGAGCTCGTCGTGCGGTACAAGGACCCGTGGACGTGCAGCCTGGGCTATTACGGCATGCCCGAGAAGACGGTCGAGGCGTGGCGCAACCTGTGGTTCCATACCGGCGACGCGCTGCGACGCGACGCGGAGGGCTGGTACTACTTCGTCGACCGGTACAAGGACGCGCTGCGTCGGCGCGGGGAGAACATCAGCTCCTACGAGGTCGAGCAGGCCCTGCTCGGTCACCCAGCGGTAGTGGAGTGCGCCGTCATCGGCGTGCCGGCCGACGTCGACGCCGGCGAGGACGAGGTGCTGGCCGTCGTGGTGGCGAGCGAACCGCTCGGCGCCGCGGAGCTGTGGGACTTCTGCCGGGGCAAGATCCCGGACTTCGCCGTTCCTCGTTTCGTCCGGTTCGTCGATGCCCTGCCCAAGACCCCTTCTGAGAAGGTCAGGAAGGCGGTGCTGCGCGCCAGCGGAGTCACTGCGGACACCTACGACCGGATGGCGGCGGTCGGCCGCTGATCCAGCGCGTCAGGCCCCAACACCGCCCTACCCAGCACCGATCCCGACCCGACGAGGAGCACGACGGTGGATCTGGCCGAAAGCTCGACATTGGTGACCGGTGGCGCCTCCGGTCTTGGCCGCGCCACCGCCGAGGCGCTGGTGAGCCGGGGCGCGTTCGTCACGATCGTAGACCTGCCGACGTCCAACGGCGCGGAGGTGGCAGAAAAGCTCGGCCCGCGGGCCAGGTTCGCGCCCGCCGACGTGACCTCCACCGCACAGATGACCGAGGCATTGGATCTGGCCGAACGGTCCGGCCCGCTCCGTGCGGTGGTGCACTGCGCCGGCCGCGGCAGCCGCATCCGGGTGGTCGAGAAGGATGGCGAGCCGGGGTCACTGGAGACCTATGAGGAAATCGTCAAGCTGAACCTGGTCGGCAGCTTCAACGTGCTGCGGCTCGCCGCAGCCCGGATGGCGCGTGCCGAACCGATCGACGCTGAGCGGGGCGTATGCGTGCTCACGGCGTCGGTGGCCGCCTGGGAGGGCCAGATCGGGCAAATCCCTTACGCCTCGTCGAAGGCCGGCATCGTCGGGATGACGCTGGTCGCCGCGCGTGACCTGGCCGGCAAGATGATCCGCGTCGCGACGATCGCTCCCGGCGTGATGGATACCCCGATCCTGGATCGCATCCGTCCCGATGTGAAAAAGGCGCTGGAGGAATCGGTGCCGCATCCCCGGCGCCTGGGTCGGCCGGAGGAGTTCGCCGATCTGGCGCTGGCTATTATCGGCAACCCGTATATTAATGGCGAGACGATCCGGTTGGACGGCGCGATCCGGATGGCACCGCGATGACTGGTCCCTGGCCGGGCCCATATGTGCAATCCGTCAGTGTCGACGTCGGTGTCATGCTCGGTCGGCCGGGCAAATTTCAGGTCGGCTATGTCTCCCGCGCTTGACAGACGAGGTGACCGAAGGCGTGACGAATCCCAATAGGCCGCAGAAGACCGCGCTGCTGCTCGCGCAGCGAATCGTGCGGTATATCGACCAGAACAACCTGGGCCCAGGGGACACGCTGCCCCCCGAGCGGCTCATGATGGAGACGTATAAGGTTGGCCGCGGCACGTTGCGGGAATCGCTGCGGTTCCTCGAGTTCGAGGGCGCCCTTTCCTTCAAGCCGGGCCCCGGCGGCGGGCCCGTAATCGAGAAACCGAACGGCGTCAACCTGGCCACCACCCTCACCCTGATGCTGCAATTCGACCACGCCAGGTACAACGTGGTGTCCGAGGCGCGGCAGGCCTTCGAGCCGCTGATGGCGCAGCTCGCCGCGGAGCGGATAAAGCCCGAGGCCCTGGCCGAGCTGGAACAGAACGTAGCCGACATGGAAACCGATATCGCCGACGTCGACGCCTACCTGTACAACAACCAGCGTTTCCACGAGATCATCGCCTGGGCCTCGGGTAACTCGCTATTCGGGTTCCTCATCGACGCCATGGTCGGCGGCCTGGACATCAGCGGATCGGCGCAGGGCATCGAATATCCGCCGCGCCGCAGAAACGCGGTGCTGGCCGCTCACCGCCGGATCTACGAAGCAATTCGCGACGGCAAGGCCGACCAGGCCCGAGACGCCATGAGCGGCCACGTGGCCGAGTACGTGACCTACGCCGAGCGCAAGTACCCGGCGGCGCTGGACAAGATGATCAAGTGGTGACCGTCGGCTAGCCGGCTTCGCCCGCGGGCTTCTTCATGATCATGCCGGCCCGGTGGCACAGGTGGATCAGGTCGTCGTGCTGGTTGTAGCCGCGGTGCTCGAACCACACGATGCCCGCGTCCGCCCTGCTCTTGGACTCGCGCTTGCGCAGGATGGTCGACTCCGCGCGCAGCGTGTCGCCGTGGAACACTGGGTTCGGGAACGTCATCTTGTCATAGCCCAAGTTCCCGATGGTGGTGCGGAAGGTCAGGTCGGGCACGATCATCCCGCCGATCAGGGCCGCGGTGAACAGGCTGTTCATCAGCCGCCGGCCCTGCGGCAGATTGGCCTTCGCGTACTCCTCGTCAAGGTGGATCGGCGCCACGTTCATCGTCAGCGACGTGAACAGCACGTTGTCCATCTCGGTGACCGTCCGGGTGAACGGGTGCGAGAATTCGGCGCCTTCCTTCATTTCCTCGAAATACAGCCCGCGCATATCAGGTCTCCTCTCACAGGTCCGCTCTCAAAGGCCGCCGTGCAGGTCAGCGAGGGCGTCCACCCGGCGCAGCCATTCTTGCGCCTTGTCGGCATGGGCCTTGTCAATGTGGATGTCGCCGTACATCACCGCGCCCTCGCCGCGGGCCGCCGCATCCTCGTAGGCCTTGAGCAGGCCGCGGTAGAAGTCGACGTCGGACGCCGACGGGGTGTAGGCCCGGTTGACCACCGGCACGTGCGCGGGGTGCAGCACGATCTGCCCCCGGAAGCCCATCTTGCGGCTGTCCGCCGAGAACCGCTCTAGCCCGTCCAGGTCACGGATGCGCTCCCATAGCGCGGTCAGCGGGTGCACGCCCGCCGCGCGCGCCGCGAGCAGGATCCGGCTGCGGTGATAGCGCGATTCGGTGCCCTCCGGCGACCACTCGTACCCGATGGCCCGCGCGATGTCGGCGTGCTCGGCCGTCGGCCCGATCAGCGCCCCGACCCGCGGCGAGGCCAGGCCGATCTCCTCGCAGTGCTGGATGCCCTCGATGGTTTCGATGGGCAGGATGTACTCGATCCCGGTCACCCGGTTGCGGCGCTCGAAGTAGTCGACCAGGGCGTCGTACTTGTGCACGTCGATGGCGCTGCCGACCTTGGGCGCGAAGACGCCGGTGATGCCGGGCACGATTACGGCCGCCAGGTCGTCGCCGGTCTCGCCGGTATCCAGCGCGTTCGGCCGCACGAACAGCCCCACCTTGGGATGCGAGGCCGAGATGCGCCCGATAGCCTCGGCGATGCCCCGGCGGGCGCTGTCCTTCGCGGCCTCGGGCACCGAGTCTTCCAGGTCCAGGCACAGGCAGTCGGCGCCGGCCGCGACCGCCTTGTCAAACCATGAGGGCTTATGGCCGGGGACCGAGATCACGGTGCGGTACGGCTTCATCGCGGGTGGCTCTCCTTATTCATGCAGTTCGAACTTTGGCGGCCGCTTCTCCAGGAAGGCGTTGGCCCCCTCGACCATGTCCTCGCTGCCGATCGCCTGGATGAGCATGCCCAGGCCGCTGGAGAACGAGTCGCGGGCGGTGTTCCACCAGATGTTGGAGCTCACCTTCGTGATCTCCAGGTAGCGCGGGCTGAGCGCGGTGATCTCAGCGCACCAGCTCCGCACCTGCTCTTCGAGCTGGTCGTCGTCGACGACCTTGTTGACCAGCCCCATCTCCAGCGCCTGCTCGGCGGTGTAGCGACGGCACAGGAAGCTGAGCTCCTTGGCCCGCTTCTCGCCGATCTGGACCGACATCACGTTGGTGGCGCCGGTGACCGGGGCGCTGCCCACCCGGGGACCGGTCTGGCCGAAAGTGGCCGAGCGGGCGGCCACGGCCAGGTCGCAGGCCACCACGAGCTCGTTGCCGCCGCCCGCGGCGGCGCCGTTAACGGCGGCGATGACGGGTCGCGGGCAGGTGCGGATCGCGTCGAACAGGCGCAGCGACGACCCATACAGGCCGCGCAGGGCCCCCGGCGTCGGCGCGCCCAGCGTGGACAGCGACCCGCCGGCGCAGAAGCTGCGCTGCACGCCGGTGATGACGACCGACCGGAACGTGTTGGCCCCCTGCAGGGCCTCGGCGATCAGGTCGGCCATCTCGGCATCGTAGGCATTGCGGCGCTGCGGCCGGTTCAACCGGATCCACAGCGCGTCGCCCTGGGGCTCGACCAGGACGGCCGGAGAGGTATCGGCATCAAGCACAAACAGATGATAATGGTATGCATGATTCTGAGTCAATGATGACGGTGCGGTCGGGGGTGTTCATGGACGCAGCCACGGGATATCCTCGATAATCAAGGCGATCTATCCGCATGATTTGAACCTGCCTGACGCGAGGGGGCCGACCCCGGGCATGCTGGACGCGCACGTGCACCTGTGGGATCTGGCCGTCCGCGACCAGCCCTGGATCCCCGCCAGATCGCCCATCCGCCGCAGCTTCGGACTCGGGGACCTGCGCTCGACGCTCGTCGGCACGCCCGTGGACGGCGTGATCTTGGTGCAGGTGCTCAACGACGCCGCCGAGACGGCCGACTTCCTGGCCTGCGCCGCCGAGGGCGGCCTGGTCCGCGGCGTGGTCGGCTGGGCCGACCTCACCGCGCCGGACTTCGCCGCCGCGTTGGCCGGCCTGAGGTCCACCGGCTGCCTGCTCGGCCTGCGCCACCAGGCCCTGGCCGAGCCCGACCCGGCGGGCTGGCTGGGCCGGCCCGAGGTCCGGCGCAGCCTGGCGGTGCTCGAAGCCGCAGGGCTGCCGTTCGACCTGATGATCCGGCCCGCCCACTTCGCGGTCGCCCGCCAGGCCGCTCGCGACCATCCGGGTCTGCAGTTCGTGCTCGATCACCTGGGCAAGCCGCCCATCGCCGCGGGCGAGCTCGAGCCGTGGGCCGCCGGCCTCCGGGCCCTGGCCGCCGAGCCCAACGTGGTCTGCAAGCTGTCCGGCCTGCAGACCATCGCGTCACCGGACTGGACCTACCGCGATCTGGCCCCCTACATCGACGTCGCCCTCGAGACGTTCGGCCCGTCCCGGCTGCTGTTCGGCTCGGACTGGCCGGTCTCCTGTCAGGCGGCCGCTTACGCAACCGTCTGCGACGTGGCCCGGGCCGCCTGCTCGGCCCTGTCCCCCGGCGAGCAGGCGGCCGTGCTGGCCGCCAACGCCCGCGCCATCTACCGGCCCCGTTAGCTGGCAGGCGTTCACCCGTTGCCATCCGGCCAACCGGCATATATCATACGAATGATATGCATGAATACCTGACACGGCAGCCTTGGAGTCCCGCGTGGCCGACATGATGAGCGCCGAGGACGAGCAGGAAATCCGCTCGTCTTTGCGCAAGATACTGGCGAAGTTCCCTGACGAGTACTGGATGCGCCACGACCTGGACCATGAGTTCCCGTGGGACTTCTACCAGGCCATGGCGCAGGCCGGCTGGATCGGCATCTGCATCCCGGAGAAATACGGCGGCGGCGGCGCGGGCGTCCAGGAGGCGGCGCTGCTGCTCGAGGAGGTCACCGGCGGCGGCGGGGCGCTCAACGCGGGCACCACCGTGCAGGTCGGGCTGTTCGGCCTGGAGCCGATCGTCAAGCACGGCAGCGACGAGCAGCGCGAGCGCTTCCTGCGCCCGGCCGCCGAGGGCAACCTCCAGGTGTCCTTCGGTGTCACCGAGCCCGATGCCGGCACCGATACCACCAGCATCACCACGTTCGCCGAGAAGGTTCCCGGCGGCTACCGGGTCAACGGCCAGAAGATCTTCATCTCCCGGGCCGAGCAGGCCGAGCGGCTGCTGCTGATCACGCGCACCGCGTCCCGGTCGGCCGGCACCAAGCCCACCGACGGCATGACCCTGTTCTTCCCGGCCATGGACCCGGACCACATCAAGATCCAGCCGATCCCCAAGCTCGGCCGCAACGCGGTCTCCACCAACGTGCTGTTCATCGACGACCTGTTCATCCCGGACGAGGACCGCATCGGCGAGGAGGGCAAGGGCTTCAGGTACCTGCTGGCCGGGCTGAACGCCGAGCGCATCATCGTAGCCGGCGGGTGTCTCGGCATGGGCCGGGAGGCGCTGCGCCGGGCGGTGGAGTACGCCAAGCAGCGCCAGGTCTTCGGCCGCCCGATCGGGATGAACCAGGGCGTGCAGTTCCCGCTGGCCGAGTCGCTGGCCAAGCTGGATGCGGTGGAGCTGCTCATCCGCAAGGCGGCCTGGATGTACGACAACGGCATGCCCTGCGGCAAGGAGGCCAACGAGGCCAAGCTGCTGGCCTCCACCTGGGCCTTCGAGGCCGCCGACCGGGCCCTGCAGTTCCACGGCGGCTACGGCTACACCAGCGAGTACCACGTCGAGCGCTACTGGCGGGAGACCCGCGTGCAGCGCATCGCGCCGATCTCCAACGAGCTGGTCCTGGCCTACCTGGGCGAGAAGGTCCTCGGCCTGCCGCGCTCCTACTGAGCCGCGGCGCCGCCGATCCTGACCACGTGGCCGCCGTCGCCACGGCCGGGGAACCGGGTGAAAACCTGCGGGTCGTGACCCGCCACGATCTCGGTGCCGGCCTGGGCGGCCAGCTCCCGTAGCCGGTCGTAGGCCCGGTAGAGCTGCGGCAAGTCCGCGGCCACGGCGAAGGCCCAGTCGCGCTCGAGTTCCTCATAGTAGTGCACGGCGTCGGAGGCGATCACCGCGCAGCCGCCGGCGGTCGTCACCGCGGCCACGGCCTGCCCGGGGGTGTGGCCGCCGACCTCGATCAGCTCGAGCCCCGGGGCCGGGGCGTGATCGCCGTCGAACAGGGTGAGCCGGCCCTCGGCCTGGATCCGCTGCAGCTGGCTGATGTCCTCAGGCTCGGCCGTCCAGGCGAACTGCCCGCGGGAGCCCAGCGGGCCGGTCCAGAACTCGTACTCGCGCCGGGCCATGATGACCTCGGCGGCCGGGAAGTCGCGCAGGTTGCCGACGTGGTCGTAGTGCCCGTGCGTGGCCACCACCTGGGTGACCGCGGCCGGGTCGATGCCCAGCCCGGCCAGCGCCGCGGCCGGCGCGATCGCCGCGGCCAGGCCGCGCCGGCCCGCGGCGGCCGCCGAGAAACCGGTGTCCACCACGATCGTGCGCCTCGGGTTGCGCGCCACCCACAGGAAGTAGTCCATGCCGATCTCGGCATCGGGCTCGCCGTAGAGGCGGAAGTTCAGGTAGACCTCGCTCCTGGTCGCCGGGCGGCTCCAGTACCTGACCGCCAGCACCTCGTACGCCTCGCTGGTCGCCATTCGTTCCGCCTCCTGCGGCCCGTGGCCGGCGGCGAGCCCGCTAGCCGAGGTTGAGAACCGGCCCGCGCCGTGGGCCCGGCGTGAACGAGGCCGGGATGGACCGCCAGCCGGTGTTGGTGCCCTGGTGCGGGTAGGCCTGCAGCCCGTCGAGCTGCACCGCGTAATCGGGCATCCGCTCCAGGATCTGCCCGAGCAGCTCGCGGGCCATGGCCCGGCCCAGGTGCGAGCCGGCGCAGCGGTGGACGCCGACGCCGAAGGCGGTGTGCCGGTTGGGCCAGCGCTCGATGTCCAGGTTGTCCGGGTCGGCGAACTGGGCCAGGTCGCGATTGGCTGACGCCCAGGCCAGCAGGACGCGGTCGCCGGTGTAGACGCAGTGGCCGCGGAATTCGGCGTCCCTGGCCACGGTCCTGGCCAGGGCCTGGGTCGGCGAGAAGTAGCGCAGGAACTCCTCGATGGCCCGGGTCAGCTTCTCCGGATGCTCGATCAGGTCGGCGCGCACGTCCTGGTGCTGGTAGAGCCAGACCAGGGCCTGGCTGACCAGCGAGGCCGTGGTGCCGACGCCGCCTGCCAGCAGCAGCTCGACCATCGAGAAGACCTCGTCCTCGGTGATCGGGCGGTCGTCCACCTCCTGGTGGATCAGGTAGCTGATGACATCCTCGCGCGGCTCAGCCCGCCGGGCCGCAATGACCTCGCGCATCTGCTGCGAGCAGAACGGCATGTCGACGGCCGTGGCCTGGACGTATTCCTCGCTGCCGGGGACGGCGGCCAGGATCGCGTGGTGCAGGTGCGCGTAGCGGTGCCAGTCGGGCACGGGCAGGCCGAGCCAGTCGACTGTGACGATCGACGGCACGCCGATGACCTGGGCCAGGTCGCAGTGGCCCGACTCGATGACCTCGTCGATGAACCACGTAGTGTACTTGGCCACCAGCCCGCCCATCCGCTCGATGGCGGCGGGCGCCGTGATCGGGTTGATGAGCTTGCGGTACTTGCGGAACTCCGGTGGGTCGATCTCGATCGGGATGTGCTTGTGCATGGGCGTCTTCGGGATGACGACCGTCAGGCCCTCGCCGCCGTAGGAGTTCCGTGCCGAGGAGAAGACGTCGTCGTCCCGGGCCGCCTCGAACACGCTGTCGTAGCCGGACATCACCCAGTAGCCGCCATGCGCCTCGGTCCACGCCACCGGGCACTTTCCGCGCAGCTCACGGTAGGAGCCCACCGGGTCGGCCGAGTGCTGCTGCGAGTTGTGGTCAAAGTTCACGACCGGTTCGTGCCTGTGCTCTGCCATGCTGCCGCCTTGAGGTCCGACGCTTCTGCTGATAATCGTTATACTAAATTTCGTTCGTGTCAACCCGGTCGTCCCGGGATGCCCGCCGGCCTCGCCGGCGGCGCCTGCCGCCTCCCGGTTGCCTGCGCGGGCGCCCTTGACCGGCCTGGGACCCCGACTTATAGTATAACTATCCTTATGAATATCCTAGATTAGTCGAGGATGGCGGGCCCGAGGGAGCCGCGACATGACGCTGACCGCACCGGACGAGATTTCCGCCTTCTTCGCCGCCGACCCACGCGTGATCGCCTGGCCCTACCCCATGTACGCGCGGTGGCAGCAGGGGACCGGCGTGGTGCGCTGGGACGACGGCCCGGCCACGCTGGTGACCAGGCACCGCGACATCAAGGCGCTCATGGGCGGCGCGTTCCCGGTCATCCAGAATGGCTACCGGTACGGCAAGCTGGCCGAGCGGACCGTGACCCGGCTGCCAGCCGGCCAGCACGACGTGTTCTTCAAGATCATGGACTTCGAGAGCCTGTTCATGAGCCGCAACGACGGGCAGGCGCACGCGCGGCTGCGCCGCATCTCCTCGCGGGCGTTCACCGCCCGGCGGATCGGCCTGCTCCGCGACTCCATCCAGCGTCATGTCGATGATCTCGTCGCCGCGGCCACCAGCTCCGGCCAGGTCGCGGACGTCAAGACCGAGCTGGCCAACAAGCTGCCGGTCCGGGTCATCATCGACCTGCTGGGCGTCCCGCAGGCCGACCGGGAGAAGATCTGGTCCTGGTCCGAGGCGATCGCCCGCCTCTTCAGCGTGGATCCGGCGGCCCTGCGGCAGGCCGACGAGGCCATCGGCGACTTCCGGGATTACGTGCACGCGATGATCGGCCGGATGCGGGACACCGGCGAAGGTCCCGACCTGGCCCGGACGCTGCTGGACAGCCGGGCCAGCGAGGCCCTGACCGAGGACGAGCTGGTCGCCATGTACCTGCTCATCCTGTTCGGCGGCAGCGAGACCACGACCAACCTGCTCGGCAACGGCTTCCTGGCCCTGCAGCGCCACCGCGACCAGTGGGACCTGCTGGTGAAGGACCCGTCCCTGGTCCGCGGCGCGGTGGACGAACTGCTCCGCTACGACAGCCCGCACCACTACCTGCCGCGGGTGGCCGCCGGGCCGTTCGAGCTCGGCGGGCAGCGCATCGACCCCGGTGACACGGTGATCGTGCTGATGGGCGCGGCCAACCGGGACCCCGAGGTCTTCGACCAGCCGGAACGCCTGGACATCACCCGGCCGAACCGGGCCGAGCACCTGTCCCTGGCCTTCGGGCCGCACTTCTGCCTGGGCGCCGCGCTGGCCCGGCTGGAGGGCGAGATCGTCTTCACCACGCTGGTGACCAGGTTCCCGCAGGCCCGGCTGCTCACCGACGACATCCGCTACGGCGGCAGCGCGATGCTGCGGGCCATCCAGCACCTGCCCGCCGACCTGGGCCGGCCGTGACATGAGCACGGCACAGGACTACCGGGTCGGCCAGCGGCTGTCCGGCCGGTTCGGCGCCGGCGCCGTGGCGCTGAGCACGCCGGCCCGCACCGTGACTTTCGGCGAGCTGGACGACCGGGCCGACCGGGTGGCCGCGGGCCTGCTCGCCGCCGGCCTGGTCCCCGCCGACCGGGTGCTGGCCCTGCTGCCGAACGGACCAGAGATATTCGAGCTGCTGATCGGCTGCGCGCGGGCCGGCCTGGTCCTGGTCCCGATGAACTGGCGGCTGGCCCCGGACGAGCTGGCCGGGGTGGCCGCCGACGCCGGCGCCGCCGCGCTGTTCGTGCACGCCAGCTTCGACGGGGTAGCCAGCGCACTGGCTGCGGCCTGCCGCCCCCCGGCGCTGCGCGTGCGGGTCGGAGGCGCCGCGGGCCCGGACGGCCAGGCCGGCTACGACCACTGGATCCGCCGCCAGCCCGCCACCCAGACCCGGGGCTCGGACGCCGCCGCAGGCGACGTGGTGCTGCAGGTCTACACCTCGGGCACCACCGCGGCCCCCAAGGGCGTGCTGCTCACCCACGGCAACCTGGCCGCCAAGGTCCCGCAGGCGGCCCGGCTGTGGGGCCTGGGCCCGCGGTCGGTGAGCATGCTGGCCACCCCGCTGTTCCATATCGGCGGCCTCAGCTGGGGCCTCATCGGCCTGCACGCGGGCGCCCGCACCCTGATCAGCGGGCGCGCCGGGCCCGCCGGCCTGGCCGCGACGCTGCGCCGCGAGCGGGTCACCCACTCGTTCCTGGTCCCCACCATGCTGCAGGACCTGTGCGACCAGGCCGATGGCGCCGGGTTCCCGGACCTGGACGCGATCGTGTTCGGGGCCGCCCCGCTGCCCGAGCGGACCCACCGGGCTGCCCTCGAGGTGTTCCGCTGCGCCCTGATCCACGTCTACGGACTGACCGAGACGACCGGCGCGGTCACCCAGGCGGCCAGCCGCCCGGAGGCCGGCCGGGATGCGCGGCCGCCGCTGCGATCCGCCGGACGGCCGTTCCCCTGGGTGGAACTGGCCATCCGCGAGCCCCGCACCGGCCGGACGCTGCCCGCCGGCGAGGCCGGGGAGGTCTGGACCCGGTCCGCGCAGAACACGCCCGGCTACGCCGGCCAGCCGGCCGCCACCGCGGATCTGCTCACCGCCGACGGCTGGCTGCGCACCGGCGACGGCGGCTACCTCGACTCACGTGGCTACCTCTACCTCACCGACCGGCTGAAAGACATGATCGTGACCGGCGGAGAGAACGTGTACCCGGCCGAGGTCGAGGCGGTCCTGGGCGGCCACCGTGACGTCGCCGAGGTGGCCGTCATCGGCCTGCCCGATCCGCGCTGGGGCGAGTCCGTGACCGCGGTCGTCGTGCCGCGGCCAGGCAGCGGCCTGCGGCCCGACGACGTGGTCGCGTACACCGCCGGGCGGCTGGCCGGCTACAAGCGCCCGCGTGCCGCGTTCCTGGTCAGCGCGCTGCCGCGGAACGCGACCGGCAAGGTGGCCAAGAAGCAGCTGATCGCCACGCTGACCGTTAACGGGGGAGGCCCGTCGTGACCACGTCACCAACCGTCCGCATGCTCGGCTTCGTCAACCACATCCCGCCCGCGCCGGACATCGAGGAGTCCATAGCCCGCGCCCTGGACTGGGGCGTCGACGTCATCGTGGCCCAGGGCACCGGCAGCGACTGGGGGCCATACTGGCTGGGTTCCGGCGGGCAGGTCCAAGCCAACGTGGCGCAGAACGTCCGGCCCTACGTGCAGGCGGCCATCCGGCATCAGATCCCGTTCGTGTTCTCCTTCGGCATCGCCGGCGCCGATGTGCACCTCGACCGGTGCCTGGCCGACTTCGACCGGCTCTGCGCGGCCGAGGGCTGGGACCTCGAGGTCGCCGTCATCCGCTCCGAGCTGTCCAAGGACTACCTGCGGGAGCGCATCGCCGACGGCGCGGCCGTGCGGCCCGCCACCGCGGACGCCGGCCTCGCGCCCGAACTCACCCGCCGCGACGTGGACGAGGCCGAGCGGATCGTCGCCCTGATCGGCCCCGAGCCGGTGATGGCGGCGCTGCGCCGCGGCGCCGCGGGCGTCATCACCGGGCGCGCGCTGGACATCGGGCTGTTCATGGCCTACCCGATGCTCCGGGGCCTGCCCACCGCGGTCGCGGCACACGCGGGCAAGCTGCTGGAATGCGGCGGGCTGGCGCTCGAGCCCGGCGACTCCGGCCGGTGCATCTGGGCCCAGCTCGACTCCGCCGGGCTCGAGGTCCGCTCGCCCCATCCCGGCTACCGCGCCAGCGTCCGGTCCCTGGTCTCGCACACCTTCTACGAACGGTCCCACCCCAGCCTGGAGGAGAACCCGGGCGGCTGCCTGGACGTCACCGACGCCACCTACACCGAGACCGAGCTGGGCGTGCGCTGCACCGGGGCGCGCTGGATCGAACGCCCCTACACCGTGCTGCTCGAGGGCGCCCGGCGCGAGGGCTTCCGCGCCATCTCGATGCTGGCCGTGCGCGAGCCCGCCCTGCTCCGCCAGGTCCGCGGCTGGGCCGACGCCGCCGAGCAGGCCCTGCGCTCCTCCCCGCGGTTCGCCGAGCACATCGCCCGCGGCCGGCTGCGGGTGGCCACCCGCATCTTCGGCCTCGACGGCGTGCTCGGGCCGCTGGAGCCGAACACCGGGGTCACCGGGCACGAGGCCTGCGTGGTGCTGGACGTGGTGGCCCGCGACCGGGCGCTGGCCGAGGAGGCCGCCTACTTCGGCTTCATCCGCCTGTTCATCGGTCCCTACCCGGGCCGCAAGACCACGGCGGGCAACGCCGCGGCCCCGTACATGCCCGTGGTCATCCCGGTGAGCGACGTCTACACGTTCTCCATCTACCACCTGCTGCCGCTGGCCGACCCGGTCCAGCCCTTCGCCGCCATCCTCCAGCGATTCCCCGGAGCGCGCCTTGAGGCCGAAAGCAGGATCAATGCAACTGCATGAGTACGCCAGCATCATCCGCAGCAAGAACGCCGGGCCGTTCTGCCTGACCATAGACATCTTCTTCGCCGACGCCGGCGGTTACGCCCTGGCCCGCCGGTCCGACCTGCTCACCGTGCCCGGCGTGGCCCGCGCCTACGGCGTGGCCGAGTCCGACGTCAAGGGCGTCTGGTGGGACGAGCGGGTCCTGGGCGCCAAGGTCTCGCTGCTGCGCTGGTCATCGAGCAGCGACCCGTTCTGCCCGGACCTGTTCGGCGCCCACCTGCACACCCCGCTGGCCTGCCGCGAGCTGACCTGATGAGCACCGCGCAGGACGAGATCTCGGCATTCTTCGCCGCGGACCCGGATACGATCGCGTGGCCCTACCCGATGTACGAGCGGTGGCAGGCCGGAACCGGGATCGTGCGCTGGGAGCGCGGCCCGGCCACGCTGCTCACCCGGCACCGGGACGTCAAGGCGGTGATGGCCGGGACCTACCCGCTCGGCCAGAACGGCTACCGGCACGGCCGGCTGGCCGAAGCGACGTACGCGCGGCTCCCCGGCGAGCTGCGCCCGCGGGTGTTCGGCATCATGGACTTCTTCAGCCTGTTCATGAGCCGGTGCGACGGGGACACCCACACCCGGCTGCGGCGGATCTCCGCACGGGCCTTCACCGCGCGGCGCATCGAGCAGCTCCGGGCGTCGATCCAGCATCACGTCGACGACCTCGTCGCCGACATGACCGCCAGCCCGGCCCCGGACGTGATGACCATGCTGGCCGACAAGCTGCCGGTCCGCGTCATCGTCGACCTGATCGGCGTCCCGCAGTCCGACCGGGACATGATCTGGGACTGGTCCGAGGCCATCGCCGACCACTACAGCCTCGACGCCGGGGTGCTGGACCGGGCCGACCGTGCCCTAGCGGCCTTCCGGGCCTACATCCAGGACATGATCGCCCGGCTCCGCGCCACCGGCGAAGGCCCGGAGCTGGCCAAGCTCCTGCTGCAGGGGCACGCGACCGACGTGCTGACCGACGAGGAGCTAGTGGCCACCTACCTCATCCTGCTGTTCGGCGGCAGCGAGACCACGACCAACCTGCTGGGCAACAGCTTCCTCGCGCTGCAGCGCCACCGGGACCAGTGGGACCGCCTGGCGGCCGACCCGTCACTGGCCCGCGCCGCGGTCGACGAGACCATGCGCTACGACTCGCCGCACCACTACCTGCTGCGCGTGGCCCTGGGCGATTTCACCATCGGCGGTGAGCCGATCAAGGCCGGCGACACGGTCATCCCGCTGATGGGCGCGGCCAACCGCGACCCGGAGGTGTTCGCCGACCCGGGCACGCTGGACGTCACCCGGCCCAACCGGGCCGAGCACCTGTCGCTGGCCTTCGGCCCGCACTTCTGCCTGGGCGCCGCCCTGGCCCGGCTCGAAGCCGAGATCGTGCTGGCCACGCTCGTCACCCGGTTCCCGGACGCCCGGCTGCGCGTCGGCCGCATCGAGTACGGCAGCAGCGCGATGCTCCGTTCCATCAAGAACCTGCCGGTCGACCTCGGCGTGGCGGTCAGGAGAAACCCATGAAGTTCGGCATCCAGCTCACCTGCATCTACGACGCGAACACCGACGCGCGCCAGCAGCGCCGCGAGCATGAGGAGATCGCGCGGGCCTGCGAACAGCTCGGCTTCGACCATATGAGCGCCGGCCAGCATTACCTCGGCGCCGAGCTGCGGTATTTCCAGCCGGTGCCGTGGCTGGCCTATATGTCCGCGCACGCGCCCAGCCTGCAGACCAACACCGGGATCATCCTGCTGTCGATGGCCAACCCGGTGGACATCGCCGAGCAGATGGCCACGCTCGACGTCATCACCGACGGAAAGGCCATCTTCGGCGTGGGCCTGGGCTACAGCGCGCACGAGTTCGCCGCGTTCGGCGTCGAGCCGGGCACCCGGGTGGCCCGGTTCGAGGAGGCGCTGGCCCTGGTCCGGCTGCTGTGGAGCGGCCAGACGGTGAACTTCCGCGGCCGGTTCTTCACCGTCGAGAACGCCCGGCCCGCGGTCCGGCCGCTGCGGGCAGCCGGGCTGCCGGTGTGGATCGGCGGCCAGGCCGCCGCGGCGGTGCGGCGGGCCGCCCGGCTGGGCGACGCCTGGTACGCCCCGCCGTTCCCGACCCACGCCGAGCTGGCCGAGCTGCGCCAGCTATTCCTGAAGACCCGCGAGGAGCACGGCCTGCCCGTCGACGGTGACTTCCCGGTGCGGCGCGAGCTGCTGATCGCGCCGTCGAAGGAGGCCGCGCTGGGCGGAGCCCTAGACCGGTACCGGGCCCGCTACGACACCTACCGCAAATGGGGGCTGTCCGGCGAGAACACCCCGGTCGAGGCGGACGGGCAGCAGGTCCGCACCGACATCGAGGCGCATTTCATCCTGGGACCGGCGCAGCAGTGCGCCGAGGAGCTGGACCGGCTGGCCCAGGAGTGCGGGATGACGCACTTCGTGTTCAAGCCGCAGTGGCCCGGCCTGCCGCACGCCGAGGCCATGCGGCAGATCGAGGAGTTCGGCACCCAGGTCATGCCGATGCTGAGCTCGTCATGAAGCTCGAATCCGGGCAGGTCGCGGTGGTCACCGGCGCGGCCAGCGGGATCGGGCGCGCGCTGGCCCATGCGTTCGGCCAGCGCGGCCTGGCCGTCGTGGCCCTGGACGTCGAGCCCGGGCCGCTGGCGGCGGCGGCCAGCGAGCTGGCCGCCGCCGGGGTGACGGTACTGCCCCAGCACTGCGACGTGACCGACCCGGACGGATTCCTGGCCATCCGCGACCGGGTGCTGGAGCGCTTCGGCCGGGTCGACGTGCTGTGCAATAACGCCGGCGTGGTCGGGCCGGTCCGGCCGGCCTGGCAGCAGCGCCCGCAGGACTGGCAGTGGATCCTCGACGTGAACCTGCACGGCGTGGTCAACGGGCTGGCGGCCTTCCTGCCCGGCATCGTGGCGGCTGGCCGCGGGCACATCGTCAACGTGGCGTCGATCGCCGGGCTGGCACCGATCCCCGGTGGCGGCAACGCGCCGTACGCCGCGAGCAAGTACGCCGTGGTCGGGCTGTCCGAGACGCTCGCGGCCGAGCTGGCCGGCCGTGGCCTGGACATCGGCGTGACCATCGTCTGCCCCGGCCGGGTGGCCACCCGGATCCGCGAGGCCGAACGCAACCGCCCGGCCGCCCTGCAGGATCCGGGTTACGACGGCCGCCCGGCGCAGTTCGGCGAGTCCGCGCCAGCGGCCGACCCGGAAGACGTGGCCGCGCAGGTGCTCGACGCGATCGAAGCCAGGCGGCTGTTCCTGCTGCCCGGCTTCGACGTCGCGGACGGCGTGCGGGAACGCACGGCCCGCCTGGCCGCCTGCCTACCTGGCTGAGAGCGCTGCTCTCCGGCGTGGTCCCGCGCGGCCGGCCTCATCCCGCCCGGCCCGGCGTGGTCCCGCCTGCCCGGCCTGGTCCCGCCCGGCCCGGCCTGGTCCCGCACAGCACATCAGACACACTGGTCACATTCGCGCGGTTGATTCCGGCCCCGCGGTTGATTTCCGGTACTGGAGCAGCCTCAATCCGCCGCAAGGCACGAATCAACCGCAGGAATTTCCGCATCGCGGAAGTTCCGGGCCGCCTGCTTATCCGGCTGAGACGGCCGGCCAGTCGGCCGGCTGCCAGCTGCCCGGCGCGCGCCGCATCCGCAGCTCGCTCGCCAGCGCGTCGCGGTACTCCTGAACGTCAACGAAGTACATGTAGGACTGGACCCGCTCGGCGAACCGCCACCCGGCCGCCTCGCGCTGGTACGTGTCGAGGTAGCGCATCGCGGTGACCATCGGCACGCCGTCCCGCACCACCTCGGCGTGCGAGAACACCACGCCCGTGGCCCGGTCCGGGTCGCCGGCGTCGAAGTCGACGATGTGGCCGTGGGTGAAGTGGTTCGTCGGGCCGAGCACCTTGTACCCCTTGCCGTAGTACTCGGCGATGGCCGCGTGCCCGCGGCCCTTGCTCTCGCGCGTGGTCCGCAGCTCACCGTCCGGGGTGAACAGCGCGCAGATGGCGTCGATGTCGCGCTCGTCGACCGCGTAGCCGTACCGGACCGCCAGCCCCCGGATGGCCTCCAGGTCCTCCAGGCGGCGGATCCGGGCCTCCAGGCCCGTGTTTATAGGCACTGTCATTCTTGGTCGCCGGCATCCTCGTCGCCGTCCGGCAGCGGCAGGCCGCCGGTGTTCTCGTGGATCTGGACGTAGACGTTGCGGTAGAACGTCTTCGCCTTCGCCTTCATGCGTTCGGTGGTGTCGGTCCCGCTGCGGTAGTTGGCCAGGTAAGCCGGATCCTCCAGGACCGCGATGTCCTCGAGTTCGTAGATGCACAGGTAGTTTGGGCGCCCGTCGAGTGACTTGTACCGCCGCGCGGCCGTGAAGCCGGGCACCTGCCCGACCTTCTCGGGGATGTGCTCCTCCTCGTACCACTTGTTGAACTCGGCGTCGACCGAGTCGGGGACGTCGAACATCGCGATCATCACGCCGGGGCTCCGCTTGGCCATCAGGCCTCCTCAACTTCAGATGTATTTCATGCATATCATTAATATGATGCGTAGTCTAGAAGTCTCGGCTAGCGTGCTCCGCGGCGGTGCTCCGCGGCGCCGTCGCCGGCCCGGTCCCGGACCGGCCAGGTGCTCAGGACGTCATCCGGTCCCAGCGGATGACCTGGTCTAGGACCTCGGGGTACTTGCGCTTGGCGTAGCGCTCGTAGGCGTCGATGTGCTCGCGCATGCGCTGCTCGGAGGCCGCCGGGTCCCGCGTGCGTAGCGCCTGCAGGATCTCGTCGTGCGCCTTGACCACCGCGGCCCGGCGGGGGCCCGGGTAGTCGATCCCGATGACCGTGCCGTCCATGATGCCCAGCAGCGAGTCGATGATGTATCCGAACAGCGCGTTCCCCGACGACCAGGCGATGATGTCGTGGAAGCGCTTGTTCGCGGCCAGGAACACCTCCTGGCTGTCGGGATGATCGCGCATCGCCTCGATAGTCTCGGCCAGCTCGGCCAGCCCCTCGTCGCTGATCCGCTCGGCAGCCAGCCTGCTGGTCATGGGCTCCAGTGCCGACCGGACCTCCACGATGCTCCGGAACGGAGCCAGCTTCAGCTGCAGCAGTAGCACCAGCATGCTGGCCAGATGCGAGGCGTCGGGGTCCTGCAGCACCGGCCCGCCCCGCGGCCCGGGCTTGAGCGCGATCACGCCCTGGAACTCGAGCAGCCGCAGCGCCTCGCGGAGCGTGGCCCGGCCCGCCTGGTACTGCTCGAGCATGGTCCGCTCGGGCATGAGCAGGTCGCCCGGCTTGAGCCCGCCCTTGATCACGTCCCGCATGATCCGCTGGGCCACTAGCATGGCGGCCTTGGGCGGACGCTGCCCGCTGGCGGACAGGGACAAGGCCAGATCCACACCTGTCATCAGCAGCCGGTCTCCTTCCCGGAATCTGGCCTCCGGGATCCCGGTCCCCCGGGGAAATGACATCAGGGCCCGTCCGTGGACGGCGTCAATTCCTATTAAAGATTAGCAGGGAATCGGCCGTCGTGCGATCAGCAGGCGACCGGCTGATCACCGGATTCGCCAGCTCCGCCCTGCCCCGCTTGGGCCCGCTCTGCCCCGCTTGGGGCCGGCTCTGCCCCGCTTGGGGCCCGCTTAGGCCCCGCGCCACTGCGGGGCGCGTTTCTCGGCGAAGGCCCGGGCGCCCTCGCGCGCGTCCGCGGAGGCCCGCACCGGCTCGGTGATCTCCCGCTGCCGGTCGAACGCCTCGGCCGCCGGCCACCCGCGTCCCTCGCTGAGCACGCGCTTGGTCGCGCCCACGGCCAGCGGGCCGTTCGCCGCGATCGTGCGGGCCAGCTCGATGGCGGTCGGCAGCGCCTGGCCGGGCGGCGTGAGCCGGTTAACCAGGAACACCTCGGCGGCGCGCGCCGCGGGCACGTGCGCGCCGGTCAGCGCCCACTCCACCGCGAGCTGGTACGGCGCGCGCAGCGGCAGGCGCAGCAGGCCGCCACCCGCCGCGACCAGGCCCCGCCTGACCTCGGGCAGCCCGAACACCGCGTTGTCCGCGGCCACGATCAGGTCGCAGGCCAGCGCGATCTCGAAGCCGCCCGCGATGGCGTGGCCCTCGACGGCGGCGATCATCGGCTTGTCCGGCGGCCGTTCCACGATGCCGGCGAAGCCCCGCCCGGGCACCGAGGGCCGCTCGCCAGCCAGGAACGCCTTGAGGTCCATGCCCGCGCAGAACGAAGGCGCGGCCCCGGTGATGATGCCGACGCTGAGGTCGGCCCGGCGGTCCAGCTCGTCCAGCGCGGCCGCCACGGCCCGGGCCACCGCCTCGTTGACCGCGTTCCTGGCCTCCGGCCGGTTCAAGGTGATGACCAGGACGCCCTCGCGTTCCTCGGTCAGCACGCAGTCGGTCATGTCGTCCTCCGTTCCGGCCGCTAGCGGAGCACCTCGATGATGGTCGCGTTGGCCATGCCGCCGGCCTCGCACATGGTCTGCAGCCCGAGGCGGCCGCCGGTCTGCTCCAGGTGGTGCACCAGCGTGGTCATCAGCCGCGCGCCCGAGGCGCCCAGCGGGTGGCCGAGCGCGATCGCGCCGCCCCGCGGATTGAGCTTGCCGTCAGGTACGCCAAGCTCGGCCTGCCAGGCCAGCGGCACGCTGGCGAAGGCCTCGTTGACCTCGAAGGCGTCGATCGCGCCGATCGCGAGGCCGCTGCGGTCCAGCACCCGCCGGGTGACCGGGATCGGCCCGGTCAGCATCAGCGTGGGATCGTCGCCGATCACGGACGAGGCCAGGATGCGTGCCCGCGGGCGCAGCCCCAGCCGGGCAGCGGCGTCCTCGCTCATCAGCAGCAGCGCACTCGCCCCGTCGGTGATCTGCGACGAGTTGCCCGCCGTGACCTTCCACTCCAGGCCGGGGAAGCGCTCCCGGAACTCATCGGTGCCGAACGCCGGGGCCAGCTCGGCCAGCCGCTCGACGGTGGTGCCCGGCCTAATGGTCTCGTCCTCGGTCACCGCGACCGTTCCCGCCTCGCCGGGCACCCGCACGGACACGATCTCCGCCGCCAGCGCGCCCGCCGAGCGGGCCGCGGCGGCCCGCTCATGCGACCGGGCCGAGTACTCATCCAGCTGGCGGCGCGACAGCCGCCACTTGTCCGCGACCAGCTCGGCCGAGACACCCTGCGGCACCAGCACCGGGTAGCGTTCGCGGACCGCTGGGCCGAACGGGTCGGCGCCCATCCGGGCCGAGCCCATCGGCACCCGGCTCATCGACTCGATCCCGCCAGCGATGGCGATGTCATAGAGGCCGGCCACGATGCCCGCCGCGGCGAACTCGACCGCCTGCTGGCCCGATCCGCACTTGCGCTCGATCGTGACCGACGGCACGTGCACCGGAAAGCCGGCCGCCAGCAGGGCCTGGCGCCCGGGGGTGGCGGACTGCTCGCCGGCCTGGCTGACGCAGCCGACCAGCACGTCGTCCACCTGGCCAGGGTCGATCCCGTTGCGCTCGACCAGCGCTCGCAGCACCTGCGCCAGCAGGTCGACCGGATGCAGCTCGGCCAGCGCGCCGGTCTTCTTGCCGCGCGCCATGGGGGAGCGCACCGCGTCGATGATGACGGCTCGGCTCATCAGGACCTCCATCTGCTCACCACAGCATCTGCACAGTACGGGCAATGATTCCTGATTATGGTTAGCATACTATTCCCCTTGACAAGCGATATCTATGCCTACGAATATAATAGTTATACGATGAGGAAGGCGGCGGCATGCGAGAGCACAGCGAGCACCACCGGGAGCTCAGGGAAGTAGCGGCGGCCATAGCGCGCGACCGCTACGCGCCGCATGCGGCGGGCTGGGACGAGAACCGCACGCCGTTCCCGCATGACGAGCGCCGTTACCTGGGATCGCTCGGCTTTCTCGGCATGGCCCTGCCGGAGAAGTACGGCGGCGGCGGGGCGCCGCTGCTTGACGCCCTCGTGGTCATCGAAGAGCTGGCCAAGCACTGCCGGCCCGCGGCCTTCCAGGTGTTCGAGGCCAACACCGGCCCGGCCCGGGTGGTGAGCCTGATGGGCACCGACGAGCAGCGGGAGCGCTTCCTGCCCTCAATCGCGGCCGGCGACCAGACCATGGCGGTGGCCATCTCCGAGCCGGACGCCGGCTCGGCCGCGACCGACATGACCACCAAGGCCACCCAGTCGAACGGGAGTTACCTACTGACCGGCGCCAAGCGCTGGATCTCCAACGGCGGCGAGGCCGACGTGTACCTGGTTTACACCCGGCTCAGCGACGAGCCCGGGTCCAAGGGCATCGGCGCGCTGGTGGTCGAGGCCGACCGGCCCGGCGTGTCGTTCGGCAGCCAGGAGCGGCTCATGGGCTTCCGCGGCATCCCCTCCGCCGACATCTACTTCGATGAGGTCGAGGTGCCTGCCGCCAACCTGGTCATCGAGGCGGGCGGGTTCCGCCGGCTGTTCACCGTGTTCTCCATCGAGCGGCTGGGCAACGCCACGATGAGCCTGGCCATCGCCCAGGCCGCGGTGGACCGCTCGGTGGCCTACGTGCAGGAGCGCCGCCAGTTCGGCAAGCCGCTGATCGAGTTCCAGGCCGTGCAGATGACCCTGGCCGACATGATCATGCAGGTCGAGGGGGCGCGGCAGCTGATCTACCGGGCCGCCGCCAGCGCCGGGACCGGCTTGCCCGACCCGTTCGAGGTCTCGGTGGCCAAGTGCACGGCCAACGAGATGGCCAAGCGGGTCACCGATTCCGCCATGCAGCTGCACGGCGGCAACGGCTATACCGAGGAATACGGCATCGAGCGGCTGCACCGCGACGCGCACGGCTGGGCCCTGGCCGGCGGCACGCCGACCATGCAGCGCATCCGCATCGTGTCCGAACTGCTGGGCCGCAACTTCGACCAGCGGAACTGAAGCGGGAGAATGCCACCGATGGCCCGGACCGGGATCGACGACCTCGAGGACCTGCACGCCCTGCGGCTGGACGATCAGGGCCGCCAGGAGCTGCTGGATACCGCGACCGAGTGCGTGTTCACCTTCGCCAACCCGGCCGGCTGGCCGTCGGGCGTGGTCATGAGCTTCCTGTACGCCGAGGACCGCCTGTGGCTGACCGCCGTGGCCGGGCGGGCGCACGCCGACGCCATCAGGCGTGACCCGCGGGTCACCATCGTGATCTCCAACGCCGGCACGCGGCTGCCCGGCCGGCGCATGATCGCACTGCGCGGCGTCGCGTTCCTGCACGCCGACGAGGAAACCAAGCGGTGGTTCCTGCCCCGCTTCGCCGGCAAGCTGGCCCCGGCCGACCCGGACGCCTTCGCCCGGCTGCTGGACAGCCCGCAGCGGGTCGTCGTCGAGGTCCGGCCGGTGCAGGTCACGGCCAGCCACGACTCCCGCAAGATGCCCGGCGACGGCCGCGGCGGCCCGCCGCGAGCAGAAAACACATCATCAAGCGACACAACAGGAAGGAACCTGGCATGACACGTCGACTCGAGAATCGCATTGCGGCGGTAATCGGGGGCGGATCGGGCATGGGCCGCGCGATCTGCCACCGGCTGGCCGCCGAGGGCGCCTTCGTCTACGTAGCCGACCTCAACGGCGGCGCGGCCAAGACCGTGACCGAGGAGATACTCGCCGAGGGCGGCGAAGCGCAGGCGGAAGAGGTCAACGCGGCCAGCGTCGCGGACCTGCGCGCGCTGTTCGACCGCATCGGCAAGCAGCACGGCCGGCTGCACATCCTGCACAACCAGGTCGGCATGCCCGGCCCGGCCGGCATCGAGGTGTCGGAGGAGGACTGGCAGCGCAACATGGACGTCAACGTCAAATCCGCGTTCTACGGCGCCACCCTCGGCTACGAGCTGCTCAAGCGCTCCGAGGGCAAGGGCTCGATCACCTTCACCGCCTCCACCTCGGCCCTGATCGGCTCCCCGTACAGCCCGATCTACTCGCTGACCAAGGGCGCGGTCGTCGCCTTCACCCGGGCCATGGCCCTGTACGCGGCGGCGGACGGCATCCGGGCCAACGTCATCTGCCCCGGGTCGGTGGAAACGCCGATGCTGGCGCAGTTCTTCGGGCGGGAGCCCGGCGCGGACGTCGCCGACCTGATGAGCGGCTTCATCGCCAACATCCCGCTCGGGCGGGCGGCGCAGCCCGCGGAGATCGCATCCGTCGTGGCCTTCCTGGCCAGCGACGACGCGGCCATGGTGACCGGGGTCACGATCCCGGTCGACGGCGGCCTGGTGGCCAAGTGAGCGCCGCCGCCGAGGCCGGCCTGTCAGCCCGGGCCAGCCAGCTGCTGTACGCCTACGCGCGCGCGGTCGACGAGGGCGACATCGAGGCCCTGCGCGGGCTCGCGGTCGACGATGTGCTGCTGACCAGGGCCGACGGTACCCGGCGCGGGATCGAGGCGTTCCTGGACCTGTACCGCGGATTCGCCGCCGCCCCGGTGCTGGGCAGCAAGCACGCCATCACCAACGTGCAGGCCTTCCCCGAGCCGGACGGCACGGTCCTCGCCCGGGCCTACTTCCAGGCCGCCATGTTCGATCCGGGCGAGCAGACCCGGCTGGTCATCGGCCAGTACTCCGACTCGATGCGCGAGGTGGACGGCGAGCTCAGGTTCACCCACAAGCGGATCGCGGTGGAACGCGTGGTCACCATCGCCTCGGGCACGGCCGAGTACACCGGCGTTACGCCGCAGCCGGCCGGGCAGGCGGCGGGATGACGGCCCCGATGACCGCTGGAGCGGCCCAAGGGGCCCGCGCGGACGGCGGCGGGGTCGTGATCACCGGCGCGGCCCGCGGCATCGGCGCGGCCATCGCCCGGCGGTTCGCCGAGGACGGTTACGCGGTCGTCGGTGTCGACCTCGACGGCGACCAGCTGCACAAGGCGATGGCGGAACTGCCCGGGGCCGAGGCGGTCACCGGGGACGTCACCGATGAGAAGGTGATCGCAGCGGCCTGCGAGCTAGGTGCCGTCCGCAGCCTGCGCGCCTTCGTGGCCAACGCCGGCGTGGCCCGGCCGGGCCGGTCGGCGGACTTCCCGATGCAGGCCTGGGATCAGCTGCTCGCGGTCCACCTGACCGCCGCGTTCACCGGGGCCCGAGCCGCGTGCCAGCGGATGCCCGGCGGCGGAGCCATCGTCATGATCTCCTCGGTCAACGGGCACCTCGGTTTCGGCGGCCGGGCGGCGTACTGCGCCGCCAAGGCCGGCGTCCAGGGCCTGGTCCGCTCGCTGGCCGTGGAGTGGGCCCCGCAGGGGGTGCGCGTCAACGCGGTCTCGCCCGGCACCATCGCCACCGAGATGCAGGCCAAGTTCATGGAAACCGGCTACGCGTCGCCTGAGGCGTTCCTGTCCCGCGTGCCGATGAAGCGCTTCGGCGAGCCGCGCGAGATCGCCGACGCGGTGCACTTCCTCTGCTCGCCGCGGTCGAGTTACATCACCGGGGTGACCTTGCCCGTCGACGGCGGCTGGCTGATCAACGGCCTGCCCGCCGCGGACTGACCCGGCACGCACCGGAGAAAACTGCTAAGGAGAAGTCATGGTCCAGGTCGGTCTGCTGCTCAGCGACGTGCCCGCCTCCGTCTCGCCGTCGCAGCAGTTCCGCGACGTGCTGCGCATCGTCGAGGCGGCGCAGGCGAACGATTTCACCTACATCGCCATCGGCCAGCACTTCCTGTACGGCGACCTGCGCTGGCTGCAGCCGGTCCCGCTGCTGGCCCGGCTGGCCGCCGAGGTCGAGCCGCACATCAAGCTGGTCACCCAGATCATGATCGCGCCGCTGTACCACCCGGTGCTGCTGGCCGAGGAGATCGCCACCCTGGACGTGGTGACCGAGGGACGGCTGGTCTTCGGCGTCGGCCTGGGCTACCGCCCCGAGGAGTTCGGCTACCTGGACGTCCCGTTCCGCGAGCGCGCGGCCCGTCTGGAGGAATCGCTCCAGCTCATGAAGCGGCTGTGGACCGAAGACGAGGTCGACTTCCATGGCCGCTTCTGGACCCTGGAGGGCGTCAAGCCGCACCTCAAGCCGGTGCAGAAGCCGCATCCGCCGATATGGATCGGCGCCCACAGCCTGGCCGGGGCGCGCCGGGCCGGCCGGTTCGCCGACGGCTACGCCTGCCCGCCGGAAACCCCGTTCGATGAGATCATCGAGCGTTACGCCGCGGTCAAGGAGGGCTTCGAGGCGCGCGGCAAGGCGTTCGGCCCCCAGCCGCTGCGCCGCAACGTGCTGGTCGCCGACACCAGGGAGCAGGCGGTCACCGAGTACGCGCGGGTCGCGCAGGGCCGCTACATCACCTACGCGCAGCGCGGCCTGGACGTCATGGCCGGCACCGACCTGGAGCAGGACTTCGCCGCCGCCGTGGCCGGGCACGCCGTCATCGGCACCCCCGACGACGTGATCAAGCAGCTCACCGACCTGGTCACCACGCTCCCGGTCGACCCGCTGCTGGTCCGGCCGCAGTGGCCGACCATGGACGCGGACGAGACGATCGCGGCCATCAAGCGCCTCGGCACCCAGGTGGTGCCGGCCATCCGTGCCGTCGAGCCCCGCACCGCCCTCTGAGCACCACCCTCTGACCTTCACCCGCCGCCAAACTCGACCGAAGAAGGCATTTCATGAGCGTCACCTCACCGGCCGCCAGCCTGCCGCGGGACTGGATCCCCGGCACGCGCGACCTGCTGATCGACGGCCAGTTCGTCAGCCCGCAGGGCGAGCGCTGGCCTGTCTACAACCCCGCCACCGAGCAGGTCATCGCCACCGTCGGCGGCGCCTCCGCCGAGCAGGTCGATGCCGCCGTGACGGCCGCCCGCGCCGCCTTCCCCGGCTGGGCCGCGCTGCCCGGCGAACAGCGATCGCGGCACATCCACCGGCTGGCCGACGTGCTCGAGGCGGCCGCCGACCAGCTGCTGCCCTCGATCGTGAACGAGGTCGGCACGCCGGTCTCGCTGGCGTCTTTCCTCCAGGTCCGGATGGCGGTCCAGCAGCACCTGCGCTGGGCGGCCGAGGCCGCCAAGACGGACCGGATCCAGCACCTGGGCCCGTGGAACGAGCCGGTGCCGACGCTGAGCGACGTGGTCCTGGAGCCGGTCGGGGTGGTGGCCGCCATCACCGGCTACAACTACCCGCTGAACCTCGCGATCTTCAAGTTCGGAGCCGCGCTGGCCGCCGGGTGCACCGTGGTCCTGCTGCCCTCCCCCCGGACGCCGCTGACCACGCTGTTCCTCGGCGAGCTGATCCGCCAGGCGGAACTGCCGCCAGGCGTGATGAACGTCATTACCGGCAACGCCGACGTGGGCCGGCAGCTGTCGTCGCACCCGGGCGTCGACCGCGTGTCCTTCACCGGATCCGACGCGGTCGGCGCGATGATCATGGCCCAGGCAGCCGGGAGCCTGACCGGCGTGACGCTGGAACTGGGCGGCAAGTCACCGAGCATCGTGCTGCCCGACGCCAACATCGGGCAGATCGCCGTGGAGACCCACCTGCGCTGGTCGCGCAATGGCGGCCAGGGCTGCGCCGCGCTGGCCCGGCTGCTGGTGCACGAGTCGGTCTACGACGAGTTCCTGGCGGCCAGCGCGCCGGCCTTCGACCAGATGATCGTCGGCGACCCGTGGGACCCCGCCACCAACATCGGTCCCATGATCAGGCCCGATCACCAGGCCCGGGTGCGGGGCTTCATCGACGACTCGCTGGCCGCGGGCGGGCGCAAGCTGCTCCAGGTGACCAAGCCACTGCCAGAGAAGGGGTGGTTCGTCAACCCCGTCCTGCTCGGCAACCTGCCCGCCGAGGCCAGGGCCGTCCAGCAGGAGATCTTCGGGCCGGTGGCGGTGATCCTGCCGTTCAAGGACACCGACGACGCGATCCGGCTGGCCAACGACACGCCCTACGGGCTGGCGGCCAACGTGTGGTGCGGCGACAACCTGGACGAGGGACGGCGGGTCGCCGAGCGGGTCCGGGCCGGGACGGTGTGGATCAACGGCGGGGGCTCCATGCGCCCCGATGCGCCGTTCGGCGGGTACGGCCGGTCGGGAGTCGGCCGCGAGCTCGGCGAGTGGGGCATGCGCGAATACCTTGAGGTCAAGCACATCCAGTGGCGGGTGTGATGTCCGGCACCAGCGGCCCGCTCGACGGGATCAAGGTCCTCGAGCTCGGGACCATGTACGCCGCGCCCACCGGCGGCCGGATGCTGCGTGACTTCGGCGCGGATGTCATCAAGGTCGAGGACCCGGCCACCGGCGACTACGCCCGGCACTGGACGCCGCAGAAGGACGGGCTCTCGCTAGGGTTCGCCCGGCTCAACTCAGGCAAGCGCTCGGTCGCCATCGACCTGCGGTCACCGGACGGGCGAGAGCTCGTGCGCGCGCTGGCCGCCAAGGTCGACGTGGTGATCGAGTCGTTCAGGCCCGGCCGGCTCGAAGCCTGGGGTCTCGGGTACGACGTCCTGGCCGCCAGCAACCCCGGGCTGGTGCTGACCAGGGTCTCCGGCTTCGGCCAGACCGGACCCTACCGCGAGCGGCCGGGGTTCGGCACCGTGGCGGAGACCGGGAGCGGGTTCGCCTTCATCAACGGCTGGCCCGAGACCCCGCCCACCTCGCCGCCGTTCGGCTTCGCGGACTCGATCGCCGGCATCTCGGCGGCCATGGGCACCGCCATGGCGCTGTACCGGCGCGAGCGGACCGGAGCCGGGGAGGAGGTGGACGTCGCGCTGTACGAGCCGCTGATGTTCATCGTCGGCGACATGATCCTCAAGTACCTTACGCTCGGCGAGGTGCAGGGCCGGGTCGGCAACGGGACCGGCTCCGCCTCGCCGCGCGGCGTCTACCAGGCCGCCGACGGCCGCTGGCTGTCGATCGCGGCCTCCAACCAGGGCATCGCCAAGCGGCTGTTCGCGGCCATGGGCGAACCTCAGCTGATTGAGGACCCGCGCTACGCGACCAACGCGGCCCGCATGGAGCGCAACGACGAGCTGCAGGCCATGGTGTCGGCCTGGGTCGGCGCCCAGCCGCGGGACGAGGTCCTCAAGCGGCTGGAAGAGTTCGAGGTGGTGTCCTCGGCCGTCAACGACGCCAGCGACATCGTGGCCGATCCGCACTTCCGGTCCCGGACCCTGGTCGAGCTCACCGGCAACGACGTGCTGGGCCAGGTGCTCATGCCCGGGCCCGTACTGCACCTGCGCAGCTACGCCGGGCCGGTCTACCACGGCGTCCCCGCGATCGGCGAGCACACCGGCGAGGTACTGTCCGAGCTGCTCGCCCTCCCGGCCGCGGACCTGGACGCCCTGCGCAGCCGCGGCGTCATCGGCGACGCGACCGCCACCTGACGACGCTGGCCGCGGGGGTCCGGCCCCGCGGCCAGCGTTACCACGTGCCCCGGCTCAGGGCTGGCCCCCGTCGACGGTCAGCACTGTGCCCGTCGTGTAGCTGGACGCGTCGCTGGCCAGGTAGATCGCCGCGCCGACGATCTCGTCCGGCTGGCCGCCGCGGCGCGCCGCGAACCCCTCCGCCCGCTTGGCGAACGCGGACATGTCCCAGGACTTGCTGACGTCGGTGAGGAACGTCCCGGCCATGATCGCGTTGCAGCGCACCGACGGCCCGAAGGTGTGGGCCAGGCCGATGGTCAGCGCGTTCAGCCCGGCCTTGGCCGCGGCGTAGGGCAGCAGGTGCGGACGCGGATGAACGGCCCCGGCGCTGCTGATGTTGATGATCGAGCCGCCCGAGCCCGCCGCCATCCGGGTACCGACCAGCGCCGCGAGCCGGAACGGGCCCTTGAGGTTGACCGCGATCACCTTGTCGAACAGGTCCTCGCTGATCTCGTCCACCGCATTGTAGAGGGGGGACATGCCGGCGTTGTTGACCAGCACGTCGACCCGCCCGAAGCGCTCGTAGGCGGCGTCGACCAGGCCGTCGAGCTCCGGCCAGTGCCCGACGTGCGCGGGGCAGGCCAGGGCGGCGCGGCCGGTCTGCTCCTCGACCTCGGCGGCGACCCGGGCGCACGCGCCGGCGTTCCTGCTGGCCACGATCACGTCGGCGCCGGCGTGCGCGAACCCGTCCACCATCGCCCGGCCCAGGCCGCGGGTCGCCCCGGTCACCAGGGCCACCCGTCCGGCCAGGCCGAACGAGCCGATGTCGAAAACCATGGTGCCTCCTCGCCGCCCGCCCGCGGGCCTGTTACCGCGGTCTTCACGGCCGCTTGACTGCCGACAATTCCTTGCTATGGTAATCATAGATTATCACCCGCGGCAGCGCATCAGCGTGATCTCGGGAACAGTAAAACCACGAAGCGAAAGGCGGGTTGCCCCATGCCAGACCTTGCCTCCACCACAAGTCAGGCGGCGGCCCGATGAGCGAACCCGATGAGTGAGCAGGCCAGCGGCGGAGCCTTCGACCTGCCCGCTGAATATCTAGGCCTGCAGCGCGAGGCACGCGAGCTCGCCGCCTCGGCGGCCGGCCTGGCCGGCCGGGCCGACGAAGCCGACCACGTCGACCCCGAGATGCGGGAACTGCTGCGCCGCAGCGGGCTGTGCGCCGTCATGGTCCCGTCCCGCTACGGCGGGCGCTACGAGGCCGTCGACTCGCTGGCCGTGACCGTGGTACGCGAGGCGCTCGCCGCGGAAAGCGCCCACCTGGACTCGCTGTTCGCCATGCAGGGCATCGGCAGCTACGCCCTGACCGTCGCGGGCACCGCCGCGGTCCGCGACCGGTGGCTGCCCGCGGTCGGCAAGCTCGATGCCATCGCCGCTCTCGGCCTCACCGAGCCGGACGTCGGCTCCGACCTCAAGGCCATCACGACCACGGTCCGCCGGGACGGCGACGAGCTCGTGGTCACCGGCCGCAAGTCGTTCATCACCAACGCGGGCGACGCCGACTTCTACACCGTCCTGGCCCGGGAGCAGGGGTCCGGGTACTCCCTGGTCGTGCTGCCCGCAGACGCCCCCGGCCTGAGCGTGGAGCACCCGCACCAGATCATCGCCCCGCACGTGCTCGGCGACGTCATCCTCGACGAAGTGCGGGTCCCGGCGGACCAGCAGGTGGGGGAGACGGGACAGGGATTCCGGCTCATGCTGGCCACGCTGGCCACGTTCCGGGTCTCCGTGGCCGGCGCGGCGGTGGGCCTGGCCGGCGCGGCCCTGCGCGAGGCGGTGCGGCACACGGCCGGCCGCGAGCAGTTCGGCACGCCGCTGGCCCGGCTGGGCCCCGTCCCGGCCATGCTGGCCAGCTCCTGGGCCGACATCGAGATGGCCCGGGCCCTGACCTACCGGGCCGCCGCCGCGGCCAGCCAGGACCCGCTGGCCAGCCTGCACCTGTCGTCGCTGGCCAAGGTGGGCGCCACCGAGGCGGCCGGCCGGGTGGTCGACCGCGCCGTGCAGGTCATGGGCCGGTTCGGGCTCATCCGGGGGTCCAAGATCGAACGCCTGTACCGCGAGGCCCGGCCGATGCGCATCTACGAGGGCTCGACCGAGGTCATCTTCGACTCGCTGGCCAGGCACCTGGTGAAGGAGCTGACGTGATCATCGACGCGCACGCCCATGTCTGGCCCGACCATATCGCGCCGCGGATCCTGGCCACCCGCCCGTCCGGCCTGGACCCCCGGGCCGACGGCACGCTGGACGGGCTGCGCCGCACCATGGATGCGGCCGGCATCGACATGGCGCTCACCCTGGGCATCGCCGCCGTCCCGCAGCACGTGGCCCGGACCAACGAGTTCATCGGCTCGGTGGACCGCACCAGGTTCGTGCCGTTCGGCACCATCCACCCCGACCTGCCCATCGCGGAGAACCTGCGGCACCTGCAGGACAATGGCATCCCCGGCGTCAAGCTGCACCCGCTGTTCCAGGATGTCGACCTGGCCGATCCCCGCGTGGTGGAGATCATGGCCGCGCTGGCCGAGGCCGGCATCAAGGTCATCACCCACGTCGGCGCGGGCGGCGACGACGCCGCCAACGACCGCGGCACGCCCAGGCACCTGCGCGCGCTGGCCGACAAGGTGCCGCAGCTGACCCTGATCGCCTGCCACTACGGCGGCTACCACCGGCTGGATGAGGCCGAGGAGCTGGTCGTCGGGTCCCGTGTGGTGCTGGAGACCTCCTGGCCGCCGACCGTGCGGGAACTTGACCAGGCCCGGGTGCGCGCCATCATCGCGCGGCACGGCCCTGACCGGGTGGTGTTCGGCTCCGACTGGCCGATGACCGATCCCGCCGCCGAGATCGCCGGGATCCGGGCGCTCGGGCTGCCGCCCGCCGAGGAGGCTGCCGTCCTGGGCGGCAACCTGGCCGGGCTGCTGGGACTGGAGCAGGCCGGGTGAACGACGCCTTCATCGTCGCGGCCGTGCGCACGCCCGTCGGCAAGCGCGGCGGCGGGCTGGCCCACGTGCACCCGGTCGACCTGGCGGCGCACGTCCTGCGGGCCGTGCTCGACCGGGCCGGCGTCGAAGCCGAGCACGTCGACGACGTGATCCTGGGCTGCGTCAGCCAGGTCGGCGCCCAGTCCTTCAACATCGCCCGGCACGCTGTACTGTCCGCCGGGCTGCCCGAGCGGGTCCCGGGCACCACCTTGGACCGGCAGTGCGGCTCCTCCCAGCAGGCGGTGCACTTCGCCGCCCAGGCCGTGCAGTCCGGGGCGCAGGACCTGGTCATCGCCGGAGGTGTCGAGGTGATGAGCCTGATCCCGCTGGGCGCGGCGGTCCAGACGGCGGGCCTCGGCCACCCCCGCGGCGGTCAGGGCTGGAAGGACCGGTACGGGGATGAGGAGATCAGCCAGTTCCGCGGCGCCGACCTCATCGCCAGGAAATGGAACCTGTCCCGGGCGCAGCTGGAAGACTATGCCCTGGCCAGTCACCAGCGGGCCAGCGCGGCCTGGGCCGAGGGAATGTTCGACGCCGAGACGGCGGCCGTGGACGGCCTGACCCGCGACGAGGGCCCGCGGCCCGACGCCTCTCTGGCCGCCATGGCCCGGCTGTCCCCGCTGCGGGAAGGCGGGCTCATCACCGCCGCGCACGCCAGCCAGATCTCGGACGGTGCCGCCGCCCTGCTGGTGGCCTCCGCGCGGGCCGTGCAACGGCACGGGCTGGTGCCGCTGGCCCGGGTGCACACGATGATGGTGGAGGGCAGCGATCCCATCATGATGCTGACCGGCCCGATCCCGGCCACCGCGCGGCTGCTGGAGCGGTCCGGCGTGGCCCTGGGCGAGATCGGCGTGTTCGAGGTTAACGAGGCCTTCGCCCCCGTGGTGCTGGCCTGGCTGGCCGAGACCGGCGCCGACCCCGCCCGGACCAACCCGCTGGGCGGCGCGATCGCGCTCGGGCACCCGCTGGGCGCCACCGGCGCCCGGCTGATGACGACCATGGTCCACCAGCTGCGCCGGACCGGCGCACGCTACGGACTGCAGACCATGTGCGAGGGCGGCGGCATGGCCAATGCCACCCTGCTGGAGCGAGCCTGACCCAGCCATCCGTCCGCCGGGACGGGCCAACCACGCGGGAACGGCCGAACGTCCCCGCACCGAGAGGAGTGACATGCGAGTCAAGGTCGACCTCGACGTCTGCCAGGGGCACGGCGTCTGTCACATGAGCGCGCCCGAGGTGTTCGAGCTGTCCCCGGAAGACGGGCATTCCATCGTCCTGGTGGACCCGGTCCCGCCGGAGCTGCGGGACGCGGCGCAGCTCGGCGTGGACAGCTGCCCCGAGCGGGCCATCAGCGCGGAGTGAGGCGGTGCGCGTCGTCGTGGTCGGGGCCTCGCTGGCCGGGGTGCGCACCATCCAGGCGCTGCGCCGGCTCGGCTGCGACGCGCAGGTCACGCTGATCGGCCGGGAACCCGGCATCGCCTGTGACCGGCCGCCGCTGTCCAAGGGGTTCCTGTCCGACCCCGATGCCACGGCCCGGCCGCTGCTCGGCCCGGAGGACCTGGCCAAGCTCGAGGTCACACCGCTCCTCGGCCGGTCCGCGACCGACCTGGCGCCCGACGGCCAGACCGTCGGTACGGACACCGGCGAACGCATCGGCTACGACGCGCTGGTGATCGCCACCGGCTCCACGCCGCGCCTGCTGCCCGGCCTCGAGCCGCGCCCCGGCGTCCAGGTCCTGCGCACTGCCGCCGACGCCGCCCGCATCAAGGCGGCGCTGTCGGCGCGGGCCCGGGTCGTGGTGGTCGGCGGCGGCTTCATCGGGGCCGAGATCGCCTCCACCGGCCGCCGGATGGGCTGCCCGGTCACCGTCATCGAACCGCTGCCCGCCCTGATGATCCGCGGCCTGGGCCCGGCGCTCAGTCAGGCCATGACCCGGCGCCACCTCCTGGCGGGCACGGACCTGCGGCTCTGCGTCGGCGTGGCCGCCCTGGAAGCCGGCGCAGCCGGCCATGAGCTAGCCGTCCGGCTCACCGACGGCAGCACGGTCCCCGCCGACCTGGTCGTGGTCGCGGCCGGCGCCATGCCCGAGACCGGATGGCTGCGAGGCTCCGGCCTGGACGCCAGCGACGGCGTGCTGTGTGACGGCCGGCTGGCCGCGGTCGGCGTCCCTGGCGTCTACGCCGCGGGCGACGTGGCGCGCTGGCACCACCCCAGCTACGCCGAGCCGGTCCGCATGGAGCACTGGACCAGCGCGATCGAGCACGCGGGCGTGGTGGCCGCCAACCTCTGCGGCCAGGGCCGGACGCACGATTCCCTGCCGTACGTGTGGTCCGACCAGCTCGGCGGCCGCCTCCAGATCTTCGGCCGGGTGCAGCCGGACGACGACGTGCACTACGTAATGGGTGACGCAACCTCGGACGCGTTCGTCGCGATCGCCGGCCACGCGGACCGGCTGAACGCCGTCGTCGGCTTCGCGGCCGTGCGCGAGCTGCTGCCCTATCGCAAGCTCCTGCTCGACAGCGCGCCGCTCAGCGCCGCGCTCGGCCTGGCCGGCACCTCGGCCTGACCAGCCCGGCACTCCCGGCACCCCCGCCACCTCCCGCTCCCCGCTCAGGCAAGACCGTAATCTTGCATAATGCTAATAATGGTGATTATGATTAGTGCGGTTAAGTTGTCCCCGACGCGGGGAGACACGCGATGAAGACAGTCAAGCTCGGCGCCGGCATGGCCTTCTGGGGCGACAGCGTCCGCCCGGCCATCGAGATGGTGGAGCGAGCCGACATCGACTACCTGTGCTGCGACCACCTGGCCGAGCTCACCATGTCCATCCTGTCCAAGCAGCAGCAGAAGGACCCGGCCTTCGGGTATACCAGGGACGTCCTCGACCTGCTGCGCGGGGCGCTGCCGACCTGCCTGGACAAGGGGATCAAGGTCGTCACCAACGCGGGCGGCGCCAACCCCCGGGCCTGCGCCGAGCGGGTCATTGGGCTGGCCAAGGAACTGGGCCTCAGCCCGGTCAAGGTAGCCGTGGTGACCGGCGACGACATCCGGGACGACATCGACCGGCTGATGGACCTCGGCGTGCCGTTCACCAACATGGACACCGGCGAGGACCTGGCCTCGGTCCGCGACCGGCTCACCCACGCGTCGGTGTACACCGGATGCGAGGGCATCGTCGAGGCCCTCGAGGCAGGCGCCGACGTGGTGGTGTGCGGCCGCGTCACCGACATCGCGCTGTACCTGGGCCCGCTGATCCACGAGTTCGGCTGGGCTCCCGACGACTGGCCCCGGCTCGGCATGGCCGCCGCGGTCGCGCACGCCGTCGAGTGCGGCGGGCAGGCCACCGGCGGCCTGTACGCGGGCGGCTGGCAGGACGTCCCGGGGCTCGAGACACTCGGCTACCCGATCGCGGAGGTCTCCGACGACGGGACCGCCGTCATCACCAAGACGCCGGCCAGCGGGGGCCGGGTCGACGTCGGCACGGTTAGCGAGCAGATGATCTACGAGATCCTCGACCCGGGCAACTACCTCACCGCGGACGTGACGGCCGACTTCACCGGCCTCACGTTGGAGGAGATCGGTCCGGACCGGGTCCGCATCGCCGGCGCGACCGGCCGTCCGCGGCCGGACACCCTCAAGGTCAACATGGGCTACCGGGCGGGTTTCGTCGGCGAGGCGGTGTTCAGCTACACCTGGCCGGACGCCTACGCCAAGGCCCAGCGCGGGCTGGCCTTCCTACGCGAGCGGCTCCGCCGGGCCCGGTTCAGCTGCGAAGCCGAGATCGTGGAGTACATCGGCCACAACTCGATGTGGGGCAGCCGGGTGCCTGAGCCCGACGACCCGGAGCTCATGGAGATCGTCATGCGGTACGCGGCGCGCTGCTCGACCGCGGCCGAGGCGCGCAAGGTGTTCACCGAGTGCGTCCCGCTGTACAACAACGGGCCCGCCGGCGTGGCCGGCGTGGGCACGCGGCCGCCGCTCAAGGAGCTCTTCGCGCTGTGGCCCTGCCTGATTCCCCGGGACCACGTCCGCCAGTCGGTCCAGCTGCTGGAGGCCTGAACGATGACGCATCCGATCCGCGTGGCCGATCTCGCGCACGGCCGGTCCGGTGACAAGGGCGACACCTGCAACGTTGGCCTGGTCGCCTACGACGAGGCCGGCTACCAGAGGTTGTGCCGCGAGCTGACCGCGGAACGGGTCCAGGCCCACTACGGCGACCTCGTGCTGGGTACGGTGACCCGGTACGAGATGCCAGGCATCCGCGCCCTCAATTTCGTCCTGACCCGCGCCCTGGACGGCGGGGGGACCATGTCCCTGCGCTCGGACCACCTGGGCAAGGTGATGTACGCCTGGCTGCTTCGGATGGAGCTGAACGGGCCGGAGCGCTCCCGTGCCTGAACCGGTCCTGCTCGACCGGCGCGGGACGCTGGGCCTGGTCACCCTGAACCGGCCCGCGGAACGCAATCCCCTCGACCGGCAGACGGCCGGCGCGCTGCGGGACGCCTTCCAGCGTTTCTTCGACGATCCGGACGTACGCTCGGTGGCCGTGACCGGGGCCGGGCCGGCCTTCTGCGCCGGCGGTGACCTGCGGCAGATGGGCCAGCTGGGGGAGATGGGGGCCGAGGACGCCTACGCCTGGCCGGCCGCCATCGTCGAACTGCACCAGATGATGCTCCAGGCGCCCAAGCCGGTCATCGCCGCGGTCAACGGCCCGGCCTACGCGGGCGGCCTGGGCCTGGCCGGCCTGGCCGACGTGGTGCTGGCCAGCCGGGCCGCGCGGTTCGCCATGCCTGAGGTCAAGATCGGCCTGTTCCCGATGATCATCGTGGCCCAGCTGGTCCGGTCGCTGCCCCGCAAGCTGCTGCTCGAGATGATGATGACGGGCGAGCCCATCGATGCCGAGACGGCCCATCGCGTCGGCTTCGTCAACCACGTGTACGACGGCCCTGCCGAGCTGATGGCGGCGGTCGATGACTTCGGCGAGCGGTTCGCCCGGGTCAGCCCGCAGGCGGTCCGGCTCGGGCGGCGCGCGTTCCTGCTGCTGTCGGAGCTGCCGCCCGCGCAGGCGCTGGACGCCGCGCAGTTCCTGAACCTGCCGTTCTTCCTCGGCGCGGACCTGCGAGAAGGCGCCGCTGCCTTCCTGGACAAGCGGCCGCCGTCCTGGTCCGAACCGCCGGATGCACGCCTACGCGAGGAGTAAAGATCATGCCCACCGGGATCGAGCAGTCCGATGCGGAGGCGCTGGGAGCGCTGGTCCGCCAGTGGGGAACCAAGGTGGTACGGCCCCGGTTCCGGCAGCTCGAGGAGGCCGGGGAGTTCCCCCGTGACCTGTACCGGGAGATGGGCGAGCTGGGCTTCTTCGGCTGCTGCTTCCCCGAGTCGCTGGGCGGCACGGACGCCGGCTTCGCCGCGCTGGCCGCCGTGGCGGAGAGCCTAGCCTGGGTCTACCCGCCGCTGTCCGCCGCCATGAACCTTCAGGCGGCGACGGTGCCGCTGACCATCGCGAACTGGGGCCATCCGGAGCTGGTCGACCGGTTCGTGCCGGGCCTGATCCAGGGCACGCTGCTCGGCTGCAACGCCATGTCCGAGCCGGACGGCGGCACGGACTTCCTGGGCGCGATGCGGACCAGGGCCGTGCGCGACGGTGACGATTTCGTGCTCAACGGCGCCAAGATGTGGATCACCAACGCCAACGTCGCCGACATCGCGGTCGTGTACGCCAAGACCGACCCGGACCTGGGCCATCGTGGGGTGTCGGCCTTCGTGGTGCCCACGCAAACGACGGGCTTCCAGGTCACCCGGGTTCCCTGCCGCGTGCTCGGCAACCTGATGCCCACCAACGCCATCACCCTGGACGACGTCCGCGTCCCGGCCGGGAACGTGCTCGGCGAACCGGGCCAGGGCTTCGTCGTGGCCATGAACGCGATGGACTTCGGCCGGCTTTCGGTCGCGTCCCGCTCGGTGGGCCTGGCCCAGGCCTGCCTGGATGCGGCCCTGGCGTACGCGGACCAGCGTGAGGCCTTCGGCCAGAAGATCGGCGAGTTCCAGCTCATCAAGAAGCCGCTGGCCGACATGACCTGCGAGGTCGCGGCGGCCCGGGCGCTGGTCACGGCTGCGGCGGCGCGGTATGACGCCGGCGACATCGCCACCAGGGAAAGCTCGATCGCCAAGTACTACGCCGGCGAGGTAGCCAACCGCGCGGCCCAGGCCACGGCCGAGATCTTCGGCGGCTCGGCCTTCAGCGACGAGTTCCCGGTCAGCACGTACCTGAACTACGCGAAGCTCTGGCAGACCGGCGAAGGCTCGGCCAACCTCCAGGCCCTGCTGATCGCCGACGATGCCCTGGGCTGGAAGCGGATGGACCGGCACCGGACCGTCCGCCGCGCGCTGGCCAGGTAAAGCCGCGCCGGCCAGGTCGCGAGCCAGTCGAGAAAACTTCGGCTAGGGACTGGACGCCGTAATCTAGGATCATTATAGTCATCATTACAATCAAATTAACTGGCTCCGCCACGCCGCTTCTGTCGTAGCGCGGGCCACCCGTTCGCCGGCTCGGCGACCAAACCCACCCACGTGCATCAACTTGCGGACCTTACGGAGCATCACATGACACCGAGACGACGGATCGGGGGCAGAACCAGGCTCGGCGCGGCGGTCATCGTCGTGGCCGCCATGGGCGCGCTGAGTGCGTGCAGCACCTCTGCCAGCAGTTCCACCGGATCCACCACCGGCACTACCGGCACCACCGGCTCTGGCCTGCCCTCGAAGATCCAGCTGTACTCGATCCAGGACGCGAGCGGCGCGGCCGGTGCGGTCGGCGTGGACGACGAGAACGGCATCAACCTCGCGATCAGCCAGATCAACGCCGAGCACCTGCTCGGCTCCTCAACGCTGAGCATCACCTACGGCGACGACGCCACGAACCCCGCCACCGCGGCCAGCCTGGCCACCGCCGCCACCACCGCGCACTACCCGCTGGTCATCGGCCCGCCGTCCAGCGGCACCGCGGTCGCGGTCGCGCCGATCCTGTCCCGGGCCAGCGTGCCCACGGTCTTCACCCAGGCCGGCGGACCGGGCACCCTGCTCAACAAGTACATGTTCCGGCTGACGCCGCTGCAGACCGACCGCATCCCGCTGGCCTTCAAGTGGCTGCAGGCCGAGGGCATCAAGTCCGTGGCGGTGCTGCAGGACTCTGACTTCCCGACCGAGGTGTCGCTGGCCCAGGAGACCGCGGCCGACGGGCCCAAGTACGGCTTCAAGGTCGTCGGCACCGCGTCCGTGCTGGCCGCGCAGTCGAACATCTCGGCCGAGGTCTCCAAGCTGCTGTCCTACCACGCCCAGGCTGTGGCGCTGTTCGTGGTGCTGACCCAGAACGCCACCGCGGCCAGCGAGCTCAAGCAGGGCGGCTTCACCGGCAAGATCATCGCCGAGGACGGCGCGGGCAACGGCACCCTGGACGGGGCCGGCGGCGCGGCCAACGGCATTGTGTGGGCGTCCGACTGGGTGCCCGGCGCGCCGTTCGGCTCCGTCTCCACGTCGTTCACCAAGGCCTACCAGGCCCAGTATCACGCGGCGCCCAGCGACTGGGCCGCGGAGGCCTATGACGCCACCTTCTACGCCGCCCGGGCCATCAAGACGGCCAACTCCGTCTCGCCCGCCGCGGTCGACGCCGCGCTGATCAGTGAGGGGGAAACCGGCTTCACCGGGGTGCTGGGCCAGGCCAAGGTCATAGACGGCCAGGAACAGGCCACCCCGGTCCTGGTCCAGTGGCTCAACGACGCAGCCGTTCCGATGAAAAACCAGAACCCCTAGCCGCCGTCGCGGTTCGAGAACCGACCCGGAGGGAGGTGCATTATGGAGCAGGTCATCAACGCGATCGTGCTGGGCTCGTGCTACTGCTTGTTCGCCCTCGGGCTCAGCCTGACCTGGGGCACGCTGAACGTCCTGAACCTGGCTCACGGAGCCGTGTTCATGTTCTCCGCCTTCACCTGCTACCTGATTACCCAGCGGCTGAACGCTCATATTCCGCTCTGGGTGCTGGCCATCATCGCGATGGCGGTCGGGGCGATTCTCGAACTCGCACTTGACGTGGGGGTTTTCCGGCCGATCAGAAAACGCGCGAAAACGTTGCGGGACGCCGAGCTGGCGATGCTCATCGCCAGCATCGGCGCCGCCACGATCCCGGTAACGATCGCCCAGCAGGTGACGGTGGACAGCCCATTCTCGATCACCAGCACCGCGATCAGTACCACCGAGTTCCACTTCGGCGGCGTCTACGTCACCACCATCGAGATCGTCATCGTGGCGGTCACCCTGGCCGCCACCACCGCCCTGGCGCTCTGGCTGCAGCGGACCAGGAACGGCCGGGCGCTGCGGGCCCTGGCCGTCGACACCGGCACCAGTGGCCTGATGGGCATCAGCCAGAGCCGGCTGTCGGCCCTCGCGCTGGTCTTCTCCGGCGCCTCGGCCGGCATCGCCGGAGTGTTCCTGGCCATTTTCCTGGACAGCCTGACCCCGGAGTCCGGGCAGGACCTGCTGCTCAAGGCGTTCGCCGCGGTCGTCATCGGCGGCGTGGGCAGCGTCTGGGGCACCCTCGTCGGGGCCATGATCCTGGCCGGCGGAGAGACCCTGGTCAGCGCCACGACGTCGGGCACCTGGACCGATGCCGTGTCGTTCGCGCTGATCATCATCATCCTGCTCGTCATGCCGAGCGGGCTGTTCCGGCGATTGAGGGTGGACCGGACGTGAACATCTGGTACGAGGCACACGCCACGCTGTTCCAGACAACGGCGATCTACGTCCTGCTCGCGCTCAGCTTCCAGGTCGTGCTGAAGTCAGGGATCTTCTCCTTCGCCAGCGTCGGCGCGTTCGGCGTCGGCGCCTATACGGCCGCCAACCTGGCCACCCGCGGTGTCCCGATCATCGTCACCCTGCTGATCGTCGTGGTCGCGATGACCGCCGGCGGTTACCTGCTCGCCATACCGCTCATGCACCTGCGCGGGCTGTACCTGGGCATGGTCACGTTCGCCATCGACGAGATCCTGGTGGTGGTCGCGACCAACGGCGGCAAGATCACCGGCGGCGCCGTCGGCCTGTTCGGCGTGCCGCTCGAGATCACCACGCTCGGGCTCGGCCTGGTGGCGGTCATCGGCGTGCTGCTGGTCAGCCAGCTCGAGCGGCACAGCGTGGGGCGCGCGATCGAAGTGCTGCGCGGCGATGAGCAGCTGGCCCGCAGCGTGGGCGTCGAGGTCGGCAACTACCGCAAGCTCATCTTCGCGCTCAGCGCCGCCCTGGGCGGTGTCGCCGGGGCGCTCAACACGGTGAACTTCAGCACGGTCACGCCGGGCAGCTTCGGATTCACCCTGATCGTGGCCGGGCTGACCATGGCCATCGTGGGCGGGATCGGATCGTGGCGCGGGGCCGTCCTGGGCGCGATCTTCGTGGCCTGGTTCCCGGCGGTCTCTTCCGCGCTGGGCGGTTACCGGTCGATCGTCTACGGCGTCCTGGTCATCCTGGTCGTCGCCTATGAACCGGACGGCCTGCTCGGGATCATCCGCTGGGTGATCCGGGGCGGACGCGGCCAGCTGGCCCGCCGCCGGTCCGCCGTCCCGGCACCGGCCGGGGCCGCGCCAGCCACGCCGCCGGGTGCATCACCCGCAGCGTCGGCCGACGGCTCGCTGGCCAGCGCGTCGGAGCTAGGCAGGAGGGGACATGACGCCACTTCTTGATGTCACCGACGCCAAGGTTCACTTCGGCGGCGTGCGCGCGGTCGACGGGGTGTCGATCCAGCTTCAGGACGGTGCCCTGCACGGCCTGGTCGGTCCCAACGGCAGCGGGAAGAGCACCTTGCTCGCCGCGCTGTCCCGGATGATCGACCTGACCGACGGCCGCCTGTCCTTCAAGGGCCATGACTACCAGCGGGACTCGGCTCCGGCCGTGGCCAGGATGGGCATCGGCCGCACGTTCCAGGCGGTCCGGGTCATGTCGTCGCGCTCGGTGCTGGAGAACGTGATGCTCGGCGCGGATGCCGGGGTCTTCGGCCCCGGCATCGTAGGCAACTGGCTGCTGCCCTGGCGGACCCGTCGCCACGAGCGGCGATGCCGGGAGATGGCCATGGCGGCGATCGAGCGGCTGGAGCTGACCGGGATGGAGAACCACCTGGTCGGCACGCTGTCGTACGGTACGCAGCGCCGGGTGGAGATCGCCCGGGCGGTAGCCGCCCAGCCCGCCGTGCTGCTGTTCGACGAGCCGACCGCGGGCATGAACCGGGCCGAGCGCGACGAGGTCGCCGAGGTCATGCGCACCCTGCAAGCGGGGGGCCTGGCTCAGGTACTGGTCGAGCACGACATGCAGATGATCACCGACGTCTGCGATCACGTCTGGGTGATGAATTTCGGCAAGCTGATCGCCGAGGGCAAACCGGAGGCCGTGGTCACCGACCCGGCGGTCCAGGAGGCCTACCTGGGAAAGCGGGGTGAAGAGGATGTCAATCCTTGAGGTCACCGGGCTGCACGTCCGCTACGGCGGCGTCGTAGCCGTGCGCGGCATCGACCTGTCCCTGGATCTGGGCCGTATCGAGGTGATCCTGGGCGCCAACGGCGCGGGCAAGACCTCCAGCCTGCGAGCCATCTCCGGGCAGCTCAGGCAGGAGGCGGGCACGATCATCTGGGACGGTGTGGACATCTCCCGGTGGCCCTCCTACAAGGTGGCCAGGGCCGGGCTGGTCCTGGTCCCGGAGGGACGCAAGGTCTTCGCTCCGCTCAGCGTGCATGAGAACCTGCTGCTTGGCGGGTACGTCAAGCACTCCGAGTCGCAGCGTGAGCGGCTGCTCAAAGAGGTCCTGGAGCTGTTCCCGATCCTGGGCCAGCGCAGCCGCCAGCCGGCCGGGCTGCTCAGCGGCGGCGAGCAGCAGATGCTCGCGCTCGGCCGGGCCATGATGTCCGCACCCAAGGTGATCCTCATGGACGAGCCGTCCATGGGCCTGGCCCCGGTGGTCGTGGACGCCGTCATGGACGCGATCGCCGACATCTCGAGCACCGGCATCGGCGTCCTGATGGTCGAGCAGAACGCCATGGCCGCACTGCGCGTGGCCGGGTCCGCGGTGGTGATGGAGCGCGGGCACCTGACGCTCACCGGGTCGGCCACCGAGATGCGCAGGCATCCAGACGTGGTGAAGGCCTTTCTCGGCGATCGGGCCGGAAAGTGACGGCGGCACGAGAG
>Ga0335081_10000887_pt1 | contig 47962 bp, 63 predicted proteins | sample Lox_Sample_35_FD_206713 | JGI IMG/M metagenome (GOLD analysis project Ga0335081, IMG submission 206713) | Soil microbial communities from Loxahatchee National Wildlife Refuge, Florida, United States - Lox_Sample_3.5 | ecosystem: Environmental > Terrestrial > Soil > Wetlands | place: USA... | reverse complement strand
CCAACTGCATCGCAGACTTCACGTCCTCGGATATGGGCCCGGACGGCGCGCCCGGACTGAGGCTCCTGTCCATGGTAATCACTGTCTTGGCGTGCTCCAGGTTCGAGACTATCTGCTCCGAGGGGAATGGCCTGTAAAGCTTGATCGCGAGCACGCCTACCTTCTCCCCAGCGGCGTTCAGCGCCCTGGCTGCAGCCCTCATGGTTCCACCTGCGCTCCCATTGATGACCATGACCACGTCTGCGTCGTCGGTGTTGTAGGCGTCCACGGTGCCGTACCTCCTCCCGGTGAAGCTCTCGAACTCCATCTCAACTTCATCGAAGACGTGCAGCGCGTTCTTCATCGCCTCTGTCTGCTGCATCCTGAATTCGTAGTAGGTGTCAGGTGTGGCGATGGCTCCGAACGTGAACGGGTTGTCCGGGTCTATCCTGTGCTTGGGCCTCGGCCTCCCTAGGAACCTCTTGATCGGCTCGTCGTCCAAGAGGCTGACCCTCTCCTTGTCGTGCGAGAGGATGAACCCTTCGAAGTTAATCGTCGACGGAAGCATGACCCTCGGGTCTTCGGAGAGCTTGAACAGCTGGATCGTCCTGTCGTATATCTCTTCCACGTTCTCGGCGTAGAATTGTATCCACCCGCAGTCCCTGGATGCCATCATGTCGCCGTGGTCAGCGTTGAGGACTAGGGGCGCGCTAAGGGCCCTGTTGGCCACCGCCATCACTATGGGGAACCTCATGCCTGCGACGTTGTAGAGCATCTCGTGCATGTAGGCGAGGCCCTGGCTGGAGGTAGCTGTGAAGACCCGAGCCCCGGTGGCGGCGGCTCCGACGCACGCCGACATGGCGCTGTGTTCCGACTCGACGGGGACGAATTCCCCCCTGAACCTTCCGTCGGCGACGAACTCGGCGAGCTTCTCCACTATGATGGTCTGTGGGGTGATGGGATAGGCAGCTACCACGTCAACATCGCACTGCCGTACCGCTTCGGCGACCGCCTCATCTCCCTGGAGCGCGGCGACTCGGGGGGTCTGGGTTTGCATCACGGCTCCCTCACCATCGTTATCGCCTTGGGCGGGCACTCTGTCTCGCAGATGCCGCACCCCTTGCAGTGGTCGTAGTCAATCGTCACCTTCCCACCCTCGTGCCTTACTATGGCGGGCTCAGGGCAGTAGATCCAGCAGATCAGGCAGTTGGTGCACTTCGCTTCGTTGATGACCGGCTTCTTGACCCTCCATCCAGAAACGATGTAGGATGCCGACGTCCCCCCCTTCACCACTGCACCCTCTTCGAGCTGCTTCCAGCTCATGCTGCGCCCCCTCCCTGATATCCTAGCTTGAGAGCCTCCTGGTTCCCGGCCAGCACCTTCCCCTTGAAGCGGCCGCCAAGGACTTTCTCGAGTGACTCAGTTCCGACGATTCCAGTCGCCCGGAGGAGGGCGCCCAGCATGGGCGTGTTGGGATAGTCCTTCCCCAGACACTTCATCGCTATTCCGGTGGCGTCGAGGGTGATTATCTTCACCGACGGTTCGAGCCCGAGCTTGGAGCGCAGCTCCTCTGGCGAGCCGTCGTAGTTGCAGATGAACCAGCCGTCTTTGGAGAGACCCTGGGTTGTGTTCTTGAAGAAGGCCATGGACCTGTCCACGACCATCACGACATCAGGGTTGCGGATGAAAGAGTGGATCTCGATGGGGCCGTCGCTCAGCCGCGCATACGCTGCTATTGGCGCCCCGGACCTCTCGGCTCCGAACTCAGGAAAGGCCTGGACGTACTTCCCTTCAAGGACTGCGGCGTCCGCTATCAGTTGGGCGGCCGACACGACCCCTTGTCCGCCCCTTCCGTGAAGACGCACTTCTGTCATCATTGGTCAGCACTTGCAAGAATCGGCTCTCCGACGTGGTGTATACATATTGAGCCTAACAGATACGGGGACTCGACGGTGATCTCGGCCACCTGTCGAGGGTTTTCAGGGCCGGAACGTCTGGGGCGCTAGCCTGCGAAGGTCTCCGAAGGCTCCGGGTACACTACGTTGGTCACAAGTGTCCTGCCGCAGGTCACGCAGTGCACCACAGTCTCTGCGCATGACTTGTGGTATCTCGAACCGCACTCGCACTCGATGAAGAGGTCCGGCGTGGAAGTCTCGAGTATGGACTTGATTTCTTTGCCGCACTGTACGCAGATCCTCATGTAGCGCACTATGTCCCTGACCGTGAACACCCCGACTATCTTGCCCCTGTCGGTGACCAGCATCCTTCTCACCCCCTTCCTGTTCATTAGGTCGATGGCTTCGCGCAGCGGCTTGCCCTTGTCGATGGTGATGGGGGACTTCGTCATCACGTCCTTCACCTTTGTACTCCGCGGGGAGAGAGACTTCGCGACGACCCTCCTGAGCACGTCTCTTTCTGTGAGGAAGCCCACCGTCGCCCCCCTGTTCGTGATGACGATGCTTCCCCTGTTGCCCTTGGCCATCTTCTTGGATGCATCGACTACGGTCGCCTGCTCCCTTATGGTGATAATCGGCCGGGCAATCTTCCCAGCCGGAAGGTCGAGGGTCATGACGCCTTGGCCTGTGGCTGCTCCTAATTAATCTGGCCCGGTCTGGGGAGCGCGTTTCGGGGATGAGCTAGAGGATGGAGAAGCTGAAAGAACTGGACAGGAGATATCGAGTCTTCAGGCTCGCCCAGTTCGGCGTAGCCGGGATCGTCGGCTTCCTGGTGCTGGAGGCGATACTCGTCGCCGGGCTCTTCGCAATTTACGGGAGTCCCAACCTCCCGAGTGATTTCGCGTCATCACCCGGGCTTGTGGCGCTTGATGTGTTCGCGTCCGTAGTAGGGGTGGTGGTAGGGTTCTTCGTGAACGAGCGGACCACCGTCAGAGGCGTAGAGCACCGGAAGGGGTGGAAAGACACCCTAGTCAGGTTAGGCAAGTTCGAAGGCGTTTACGCGCTTGGAAGCGCGATAACAATAGCGGTCCAGCTGGCGCTTCTCGCGTGGTTGGCATTGTCTCCAGCTGTCGGAAACGTCGTCGGTGCAATCGTGGCCTATCCGGTGAGCTACGCCATCTCGATGCGTTTCGTCTGGAAAACCTGACCGCGCCGGCCACGGCTTGCGCTGGTCAGGACAAGAAAAAATAGGGAAATGTGCCCTGGCTACAGTTTCGCGCCGCACTTGGTGCAGTACGCTGTGGTCGTTGCTAACTGAGTTCCGCAGTTGGGACAAAATCTAGTCCCCGCTTGGGCAGGCGTTGGGCCCATAGGCTGAGGGCCTATTCCGCCCATTGGCTGGGTCTGCAACCCAGGCACCGAGTCGGGTATAGCAAAGAATGCGATGATCTGCACAATGGCAGCTATGAATAGGATGATGAACCCAACAAGGACAATGGTCAGGATGGCGCCGATGAAATACAGGGTTCCAGCGGTCTTGAAGGTCCCTATGTTGAGCCTGGTCGCCATGGTGTTGTAAGAACGTCTGATGAAGATCGCGGAGGCGATCAGCGCTAGCCAGCCGATTGCAAGCGCGACCAGTATGCCCGCTATGGCCGAGAAGTTGAAGGTTGCAGCGCTGAATATAGCTCCTGTCAGGAAGATGATGGCTGCGGCAATCGCACCTACTATGCCTGCGATGACAGCGTACAGCATGTTGTCGAAGATTGACTTGTCGCCCAGCTCGTCCGAGACGTACTTGGTTGCGATTAGGATGAGTATGTACCCGACGATGCTTATGCCGGGGATCAGGAGAAGGATTGCGCCGATGCCGCCTAGGGTTTTGGCATCTCCGAGCTTGGACATGAATTCCGCGGCTTGGCAGAGCCTCCGCCTCATTTAATCGTGTAAGTGGGGTCGTTCGAGGAACGAAGGTTAGGGGCGCTTGAAGTTCTTCAGGAATGCTGCGAGGTCGGCCAAAGTGGGATTGTCCTCGGCCTTGCGGAGCCTGACAGTAAAGTCCTGGTTCCCGATCTTCACAGCGACCTGGGGCTGATACTCCGTCCTCGTGAAAAGGACGCTGGCGTAGTGGACTCTCCCGGCAAGGTTCTCGCGGACCACCTCCTCCGTAGGCTGCATGGGGGCTATGAAGAAAGCTACGCCGTCCACCCAGTTGATGCTCGGCTGCACCTGATGAGCCCCGCTTAACGCCAGCCGGACGATGTCCTCAAAGAACATGCTTGGGTTCAACTGCTCAACGATTTCGTGGACGACAAGCTCCTGGTATGGGGTGTAGGTGATCTTCAACCCGGCACGGCTCTCCTGTCAATGCCCCTGGAGGCGGTCTAGTATGTCTTCTGATACGCGCGCCGGGCCCTAGCGGATGGTGTAGAGCACCAGGGCCGCCAGCCCGAAGGGCACTATCGATGCCGCGAACGGAACCACTGGGGAGAAGGCTTCGTAGAGGTAGCCTGCGAGCACCTGGGACGGGAGAGCGACCAGGGTGGGGAGGATGCTGAACATCGCAAGGACCTTCCCCCTGTTGCGCTTTTCTATCGCCTCGGCCTGCATAGCGGAAAGCGAAGGGGATTGCAGGGCTGTAGACACGGCTCCAGTCACTCCCCACTCGAAGAGCTCGTCCATGGTCTTGGCTTGGGTGAACATCACATTGCTGAGCGGAGCCGCCACAGAGGCCAGGAGTATGCTCCTTCTTGACCCGAGCCTGCGGATGAGGAAGACGACAGAGAAGAGCAGGATGACAGTGGCCGCCCCTGCCAGGTCCACGACCACGCTGTAGCTCAGCGCGTTAATCCCAAGATAGTCTACGACGTAGATGGAGACGTACGGGGATGTGAAACCCGTCCCAATGCCTGCAAGGGTGACGTAGAGAAGCAGCCGTTTCACGACAGTCCCAGACTGCCTTACGGCACCGATGCCTTCGACGAAAGAGTCTTTGATGTGAGAGGCGAAGGACTTGCGGCCCGCCGCGCTCTCGACCACGTATGTCTCGCTCAGCTTGACTGAGCGGAGCCCGACTCCGAGGATGCCGAAGAGCCCGCTGCTCAGATAGCAGAGACGAAGCCCAGGATTCGCGCCGAAGTAGCTGATAAGCAACCCGCCGATGGTCGGGGCGAAAACGGATGGGATTGTGTTGATGGCGCTGAACACAGCGAAGCCCCGTATCCTGTCCTCGGGTTCGATGGAGTCCATCATTATCGAGTTGAACGCAGGAGTGTAGAAGCTGGCGACAGACGCCAGCGTGAGGGGCGGGACGATGAGGAGAGGGGAGCCTATCACGCAGTAGACGAAGGCACTCGCGACGGACACCCAGCTGAAGATCACCACTACCTTTCGCCTTCCCCAGACGTCTGCGATGTACCCGCCCATCAGAAGAGACAGGGCTGTCACCCCTGTGCCGTAGGCAACGAGAAGCCCGATCTGGAACGGGGTGGCCCCGAGTGTGGCAAAGTAGACGGACTGGTAGGGGTTCGCCATGGCGGCTCCTATGGACCAGATGGCTGATGTGGCGGTCAGCATCCAGGCATTCCTTGGAAGATATGTGAACCGCTCAAGCTTGGCAAGCCGACTGTTCACGGCCGGGCGAACGATGAGGCGTGCGCCTTATGTTTTGTTCCTAAGGTTGGCCTGCAGTGCCGGGCGAAGGAACGAAATCTCGCAAAGACAATGATGACTTGGTGATGAAGGAACATTGATTCATTTTCTCAAATGCAAGGGGGATGCATGGTTTGGCCGGTGTCTAGGTCTGACTGAAGGAGCTGAGACGAGTTTCGGTGAGGAGATGCGGCACAGGCTCGTGGAGGAGTTCGCGGTCTCCTATTGCAACGGATCCCTGAAGCCCAACCTTGCGGAGAAGAACCCGATCAACGGCCGGGACATAGAGTACCTGATGGATAGCCCTGAGTTCGACAGAATCAGGCGGGCCGACGTCTGGTCCTATGGCAACGCCGTCGGGACAGGATATCAGTACAGGGTCGTCTACAAGGACAGGCGCTACTCTGACCTGGACAAGCTTCTGGAAGCGTACTCGGGGATAGGAACGACCGCCGGGGGCGATAGGGCTTCGGTGGAGCAGAGGTTATACGAGATAATCATGCTCATGATCAAGGAGGGGAGGCTCCCGAAGACGTTCAGGATTCCGTCAAGGGAAACCCAGGAGGAAAAGGTCATTGCGATGGTCGAGCAGCTGAGGAGGTCGATGGACGAACTGGGAAGAAGAGTGAAGGAGCTCGAGGAGAAAATTGATGCCCGCGAGGAGCCTCCGCTGCAGAGCACTCCCACCCAGTAGTCACACTTAGCTCACTCGGCGCCCTTCTTTGGCTGTGAACTTCTCTGCTGTGCCCAGAATCCGTGAATATCACTCTGTTTCGCGCTGGGAACGCTCGGCACAGGCCTTGAGTCTACACGGCAGAAGGCTGGAACGCCCAGGCAATCTTGTCTGCCGGCCGCCCTTGGGGGTATTACTCCGTTGGGTGGTAGGGGCTGCCGTACTTCTCGAGGGAGACGAGCTCTTCGAGGGGTTTCCTGTTTTTCTTCCCTTTGATCTTCTTGACCGGATAGCCGAACCCCAGAACAGCGGACGGCTTGAGCTCCGTCGGGATGCCGAAGTCGCGCCTCAACTCCGGTTCCTTGAACCCCGTGAAGAGGCGGGAGGCGACTCCGAAGTTCCATGCTGCCAGCTGCATGTCCTGAAGAGCCCTCCCTGCGTCGATGGTGGAAGCGGGAATCTTGGGGTCGATGTTGATTATCACCGCGAAGTCCGCTCCCCTCACCCAGGACCCCGTGGTGGCGTCCTGGGCCAGGGTGGCCAGATTCCTCTTGTCCTGGACAAGGACGAAATGCCAGTGCTGGGTGTTAGACGAAGACCCGGTATACCTTGCGGCGAGAAGAATCTTCGTTTTCGTCTCATCGTCGACTCGTTTGTCGGCGAACTCGCGGACGTCCAGTTTCGTGACGATTGCCTCGTAGGTGTCCATGGGCGTCAATTCTGCAGGTGTACATGATTAGGTTTGTGATTGCCGGATTTGGTCTCGCAAGCCGGACCATCCTGCCTAGGTTATGCGGTTCTCGAGGTACCCGATGCCTTCTGCCTGGACCCTGACCACGTCCCCCTGCTGCATGGTCCTATGGCGCGCGATTCCCACTCCGGATGGCGTGCCAGTCGATATGATGTCTCCCGGGTCCAATGTCAATCTGCTGGTGACGTGCTCGATTATTTTTGGCACGTCGAAGACCATGTCCGAGACGCTCTGGGACTGGACCTGGATACCGTTCAGGAACGTCTCGATCCGGAGCTTGGTGAAGTCTCCCGCTTCGTCTGGAGTAACGACCCACGGTCCGACGGGGGTCGCACGGTCGTTTGCCTTGCACGAGAACCAGTCGAGCATCACACCGCTCCCCTGGGGCACCCGGAAGAGGCTCCGGGCAGAGACGTCGTTGAGCAGCGTGTACCCGGCGATGTGCCTCCATGCGTCTTTGCGTTGTATGTTGCGCGCCTTCCTGCCGATCACAACAGCGATTTCTCCCTCGTAGTCCATTATTTCGCTGTGATTGAAGCGTGGTATCGGGCTGTAGGGTCCAGTCAGGCTCTCGTAGAACTTGGTGAAAAGAATGGGCTCCTTGGTCTGTTCCGACTGCGTTTCCCTGATGTGGCTGTGGTAGTTGACAGCCATGCAGAGGACCTTAGCGCTCCTGTCGGCGGGGGGCATGATTCTAGCGTCGCCCACCTTCACTGTGCCTACCGACGGCCTGGACATCAGGTTGTCGGTGTCAGCGACCATTTCGGAGAAATCCGAGTAGGCCGAGGACAGGTCAGAAGCCTTCCCGTCCGAATAGGTCCCGAACATCAACTTGCCGTCCGGGGAGAGGAAGCGGACCAGCCTCACGAGGCGTCTGGGCACGATTCCGATAAAAGGGTTGGTGGCGGCTTCGCATGGCAAGCGAAGGTCAGGTTCTCGGTTCGGTCTCGGCTTCGCCCATCACCAGGACGACGACCTCACGCCGCCTCGGCCTGATGTCGAGCTCCAATAGCACGATTTGCTGCCAGGTGCCTAGGGTGAGGACGCCTCCTTCGAATGGGATGGAGAGGCTGGGGCCAACAAGAGAAGCCTTGACGTGAGACCTGCCGTTGTCGTCATGCCAGGCCTTCTGATGCTCGTAGTCGACGTTACCGGGGGCAACCCTCTCCAGCATGGCCGGGAAGTCCTTGGCGAGCCCCGGCTCGAACTCGATGGTGGTGACGGCAGCGGTGGACCCGGGGACAAAGACTGTTGCCACCCCGGCGTCGAGACCGCTTTCTTCGATGGCCTGCTGCACTTCCCCCGTTATGTCGAGGATGTCGTTCTCTGCCTCTGTGTGCAGCTGGATGCGCTTCGTGAGGACAGGCATGGGCGCAGACAGGTTCTAACGCGTTTATACGACTAAGGGGCAAGGCGAGAACGGGCATGGAAATCCTCGAAGGGAGCGAACTGAGGCGCCGGATGCTGGAAAGCTACGCCAGAAACACGAGGGGGTGGAACTTCACCGTTTCGCCGTCCCCGAGCTCAGGATTCTTCGATGCGACCGTCGCGGGCCCCGACGGCGTCTGGATGCTCAAGATAGACTCCCTGTTCAAACCCACCCCCATCGTGATAGGCTCCCAGGCAGAAGCCCTCCAAAGAAGGCCCGGCGGGCCGTTCCCCTATGGCTACAGAGACCTTCCTCCCGAGCTGGCCCTGCAGCTAATGGGTGAAAGCGGCCATGGCCCGAGTGGCCGGGTGCGGAGGAGTCTCCTCTCTGTGCTAGGATCCGAGCCCGTAGTCCCGGAGAAGGGCGGGAGCTACGCTGAGGGACCGCTGATCTTCACCAGTCCCGGAAACGTGAGCCTGTCAGACAGGCAGAGGGAAGTGGACGCCAGGCTCGCCTCAGAGATGCGCCGGCTTCTGAGGCTCAGGTACCCCGCCTACGTCTGAAGGACTGCGGCTCCTCATGCACGCTCAAGTCATGAAGAACTGCGTCGTGGTTGGCGTCGGAAACCCGCTCATGAGAGATGATGGGATCGGCATCATGGTCGCGAGGTCCCTGAGGAAGTCAGGTCTGGGTGGAAACGTGCTTGTCCTCGAACGCCAGGCCCTGGACATCTCCGTTCTAGTTCAAGCGGAGAGAGCTTTGAAGTTGGTCATCGTGGACGCCGTGAAATCAGGGAGGCCGCCGGGGAGCGTGGCGAAGTTCCGTCCGGGTGGACCCGGATCGCCACTCCTCCGCGTCCCGCTGTCCCACGAGCAGAGTCTCGAAGATGTCATCGGGCTGGCGAAGAAGGGAGGGATGCGCCTGCCTCCAATTGTCGTGATTGGGGTTGAACCCGACAACTGTACAATGGGCGAGGGTCTCTCGGAGAAGGTTGCAGGAGCCCTTCCGAGGGTGCTCAAGGAAGTCAGGGCGGAGGTGAAGGAGTGCGCGGGAAGCTAGGCCGGGGCCCTCTGGATGTCAAGCCTGAGGAAGTGGGTCGCGCATGAGATGCATGGATCGTAGTTGCGGATAGCCATCTCGCCAAGCCTCCTGGCCCCGCTGGCATCAGACCCCATAATCTGAGGGACCAGCAGCCTGATGTCGTCCTCCATCCGCGACTGGTTCTGGGCGGTCGGAGGGACAATCTTTGCCCTTTCGATTTGGCCTCTTGTGTTGACCGCGTAGCTGTGATAGAGGATCCCTCTGGGCGCCTCGCTGACGCCGTAGCAGACTCCCGCCTTCGGCTTGTAGGGAGTGCTCGGGCGGACCGGCTCCTCGTACTCCTGCACTTCCCCCGCCGTCTCCTCAAGCGCGTGCACGATTTCGAGGACTCTGACCAGCATGCTCTGGAACGGATCCTTCAGTGGCGGCCTCAGTCCGATGTCCCTGGCCATGGCCCTGGCGACAGGATTGAGCTGCTCGAAGTTCAGGCTGAATCTCGCGAGTGGGCCGACCATGTACGAGCCTCCGCCCCTGGTGCGAGAGTGAAGCGCATTCGAGTAGCTCACCTGGTACTCCTCGAAGCTCTCCTCGAACGAAGATGGCGGCAGGCGGAGCCCACTGTTTGAGACGATTTCCCCGTCGTCGATGGCGTAACGGGCAGGGTTGCGGAGACAGACAAGGGTCGAATCCCTCTCCAGGGACGGTCTCTGGAGGGAGGAGACGAAGGCTACCATTTTCTTGACAGAATTCCTGAGCCTGTCCAGCTCTGGCAAGAGAGACGACAGGGCACTCTTCGAGGGCGCCCTGTAAATCCCTCCGATCTTCAGCGACACCGGGTGGATTTCCCTCCCCCCGATGGCGGACATGATGCTGTTTCCCAGCCTCTTGAGGGCGAGCGCCTCTTTCACCGGGCCAGGGTCTCTTTCGGCCATGGCCATCACGTCTGGGACCCCCACGAAGTCGGGCGCCGCGAGCATGAAGACGTGCAGGGCGTGGCTTTCAATCCATTCTCCGTAGTACAGTATCCTCCTCAGTCGCCTTACCTGCTCGTCGACCTCCACCCCGAAGAGCCCTTCGAGGGCATTCAGGGAGCTGATCTGGTAGGCGACGGGACAGATGCCGCAGATCCTCGAGACCAAATCTGGGACCTCTTCCGCCCGCCTGCCCCTGAGGAACGCCTCGAAGAAGCGCGGAGGCTCAAATATGTTGAGCCTGACCTCGGGGCTCCCTGTCCCCGTGTCCACTATCGACAGGGATCCTTCCCCCTCCACTCTCGCCAGGGGGCCCGTGTCCACGACGACCCTCCTAGCCATTCTCCTCAACCCACTTCCTGAACTCGGGAGACTGCGAGTTGGCGCCCTTCAGGAGCAGCCCGATCGTCTGCCGGTCTACGCCGTGAGCGGTCAGCCAGGAGGCGTAGGAGTCCAAGTTCACGTCGTCTGACGGGCCGAAGCACCCGTAGCATCCTCTGCCCCAAGACGGGCACAAGGCGCCGCACCCTGAGGCGGTAACCGGGCCGAGACAGGGGGTCCCGCCTGCCACTACTACACAGACGTTCCCCGCCCTCTTGCACTCGAAGCAGACCGCACTTGCGGAGAGCCTGGGCTTCGCTCCCCTGAGGACAGAGGCAAGGGACTGCAGAAGCTGCGCCTTGCTCACCGGGCACCCTCTCAGCTCGAAGTCCACGGCCACGAAGTCGCTCACAGGGAACGCCTTCTCCATGGCCCTTGCAACCTCCGGCTCAGGGTAGACGGCAGATTCGAAAAGGCCGAGCCTGCTCCAGTTCCTCAGGGCCTGCAGCCCCCCTGATGTGGCACAGGCGCCGATGGCAACGAGCATCTTCGATTCCTTTCTGATGCGGGCTATCCTTTCGGCCTCCTCTGGAGTGGAGACTGAGCCCTCGACCAGGGCGACGTCGTAGGGTGGTCCCGCCGATGCGCTGCTGGCCTCGAGGAAGTCCCCCAGTTCGACCTTGTCGAGGAGCGCGAGCAGCTCCTCCTCAGCGTCGAGTATTGAAAGCTGGCAGCCGTCGCAGGACGAGAATTTGAACACGCCCAGCCTTGGCTTGGCCATCAGACCCCCTCCCTGGGGAAGAAACCCTTCACCTTCGGATAGCTGAAGACCGGGCCGTCCCTGCAGATGAACAGGGGCCCCAGCTGGCAGTGACCGCAGGTGCCGGTGGCGCAGCTCATGTTCCTCTCCAGCGAGACGAAGATCCTTTCAGCCGGAATCCCCATTTTCGCGAGCTCCAGAATAGAGAACTTGAGCATGAGCTCGGGGCCGCAGATGAAGGCTACGGCGCGCCCGGGGTCGACCCCCGCCTTGGGGAAGAGGGTGGTGACGACGCCAACGTTTCCCTTCCAGCCTGCTGCCCCCCTGTCGACGGTCAGGAGCAACTCGCACCCGTCTGCAGCCTCCCATCTCGGATACTCGCAGGTGTAGATGAGGTCCGCCGGGGTCCGGGCTCCGTACATCACCTTCATCCCGTCGAAGCGGCCGGGCTCGGCGATTGCCTCTTCGATCACGGGTCGCAACGGAGGGAGGCCCAGGCCTCCGGCTATCACAAGCAGCTGCTTTCCCTTCGCCTCGGCGAGAGGCCATCCCTTGCCGAAGGGCCCCCTGATTCCGACGGACGAGCCTGAGGCGAGCGTTGCCAGCAAGTTGGTGACCCTCCCCACGGACCTGACCGTGTGCATCAGTTGCTTCTCTCTGCCGAAGGAAGCGACCGAGATTGGAACCTCCCCCACCCCGAAGACGTAGAGCATGTTGAACTGGCCAGCCATGAAGACTGCGGGTGTCCTGCCGTCCCCCAGGTCGAAAAAGAGGGTGAAGGTGTCCGGTGTTTCTTTCCTGACGCCGCGGACTGCGCCTCTGGTGAAGGTGTGCAGAGCCTGCCTAGCCAACGGGACTCGCCTCCATTTTCTCCTCGGCGGCCCGCTGATCCCTCAGGACGCCGTTGACGGTCTCCGTGATGTCGATGCCGACGGGGCACCACGTAATGCACCTGCCGCATCCCACGCAGCCATATGTTCCGAACTCGTCAGGCCAGTAGGCGAACTTGTGCATCACGAACTGCCTGTATCTTGACATCCTCTGGAGCCGCGGATTTCCACCGGCCGAGTAGACGAAGTCCTTCGAGAGACAAGAGTCCCACACCCGGACCCGCGACACGCTCCCGTCCCTCAGATCGGTCCTGTCAATGACTGTATTGCAGAAGCAGGTCGGGCAGACCATGGTGCAGTTCCCGCAGGCGAGGCACCTCTCCGCGACCTTCGCCCAGGTGGGCGAGTCCAAGGCTGCGTACATCTGCTTCGAGGGATTCTGCTCGGCAATCCTCCCGCCCATCTGCTCCCTGGCTCGCTGGACCATCTCCACGCCGGCACGGAGCTCCGCCTCCGTGGCGGGCTTGAGCTCGATTCCTTGGAACATTGCCATGCTCCTCTCAGGAACGTCGACCAGGAGCGCTTCTGGAAGCTCGGTTATCGCGGCGTCATAGCCTGACTCGGCCGCCGGGCCGGTCCCCATCGAAGCACAGAAGCAGTTCTCCCCCGCCCTGGTGCAGTTTACCACGATGAAGATTGCACCATTCCTCAGGGCCGAGTAGACGCGGTCCTCGAAGCCCGGCACCAGCATAGTCCCGTCCATGACCCCCACCGCCCTGAGATCGCAGGGCCTGATGCCGAAGAAAGCGTACCTCTTGTTCGGGTGGAAGCCGGAGACAGGTTCGATGCCGCCGCGTCCGTCAACGAGCCTCGACAGCTCTACCTCCGCTGGATGAAGGTACCTCTTGGGAGAATCGGGTCCGTTGACCGAAGAGAACACGAGCGAGACCTCCCCTCCTAGGGAGTATCTGCCCGGAGCCTGCACGTCAACCACCCCGGCGGCTAGGCCGGCCTGCCCCGTCAGCTCACTGAGGCGGACCACCCCTTCGGAGAGGGACGACCCGACCACCGTGTATCCCAGGCCCTGGAGGTTTCTGATGAGCCTCTGGACGCTGCCCTTCGGGGCTGTGAAGTGCATCGAGTTTTCTGACAGAGGTTCGGGGAAAAACCCTGTCTCGATTCTTAATGTTGAGAATCGTCTGGTCCCCTAGGTCATCCCCCGATTCCGCCCTCGGCCCTGAGACGTCTTCTCCCGCAGAGAGGTTGTTGAGTCGGAAGTCATTTATCGGATACACCGTTGCTTATGCTCATCGCCGCCGTCTGTACAGTGCGTATGAGCCTGCAGGAGATAGTCGTAATGATCCACGACGGAGAGTACGGCAGGGCCATCACGTCTCTAGAGTTCGAAGTGAAGGACGAATCAAAGCCGCCGCAGACGAGGGTCGAATGCTGCAGGTGGCTCGCCGAGTGCAACCACAGGCTGGAAGACTACAAGGAGGCGGGCGACTGGTACATCGAAGCGGTGAGAATCATCCTCCGGACAGATGCGGACAACAGGTCGAAAGCCAAACAGGCGCTACCCCTCTGCGGCAAAGCGCTGGAGGCCTACGAGAAGGGCGGAGACTCCGCCGACGTGCTGGTGGCGGCGAGAGTGAAGCAGTACCTGACCGGCCTGGACAGATAACCACAGACGGGCCTCGGCCTAGGGCACGAAGACCGCCGCGGCTACCACAGTGGACCACTGTCCCTTCTGTGCCACCGCAGACTGGGTGATGTTCGCAGTCCTGATTATCTTCCCCGACGACTTGAACACCTGCTCACGCTCATCCCATGAAGTGTTGATATCGAAGTCAAGCCCGAGCGTCGAAGCGAGCATCTGGGCGGCCAGGTCCTCGCTGTACTCTCCTGCTTCGTCATCCGTGACACCGAACGCGTGCCATTCAGATAGGTAGCCGTGGACTGTTTCGTCTCTCGGCATAGCCAGCCCTATGGACGACGCAAGCAGCCTGTGAGGCTCGTTCGTCGAGTTCCTCGCCAGCACGAGGAAGACTATCTCGCCCGGCTTCAGCATCGAGGTGCCCTGGTCCCTCGAGATCTGCTTGCAGCCCGGAGGGATGATGCTGGAGACGGTGACGAGGTTATAGGAGCTGATGCCCGCATCCTTCAGAGCGACCTCGAACGAAGCAAGGTTCTCCTTGTGCTTCCCCGATCCCTTGGTCAGGAAGAAAAAGCGCGGAACTTGCGACAAAGGCGTCCCGCCGTTCCTCACTTCGTTATTAAGAATTGAACCGATTCTCATGATTGGGAACGGAACGCAGGCGGTTTAGCCTGGCCCATCCCATACCTGAGCTTCACGGACAGCAGGAGAACGTACAGGATGCAATTGACTCCGTTCCAGAGTATCACCGCCAGTAACCCGAGAAGGACCCCGTAGATCAGCCAGAGCGCAGTCCCGCCAAGCGATAGCAGGTTGAACGGCAGGCTGATTTCCCGGGCGTCCCTGAGCTTCCAGACCCGCAGGATCTGAGGTATCAGCCCGAGGGAGACAAGGAACCCCGCAGCCAGGCCCAGAACCTCGACGAATGCGGCCATTCAATTCAGCCGTCTGGGGTTTGCTGTTTACACTTTCCGCCGGGGACTCCCGACTCACCGGAGGCGAGGGTCAGAGGAATGCTGAAGGCAGCTGCATGTCCTTCATGGTGAGGAGTCCCGGGCGTGCGTTCACGACCTTCGGGACCATGTTTACCAGCATGGCCACCGTGCCGTGGTCCCCATGGACGCATGGGCTTATCCTGCAGTTCACCGGCGGGGTTCCGTCAATCTCGACCTGGTCATATTCCTCTTCGGAACCCACGTAGGCGGCGAAGTTGAGCTCGATCAGGGGCTTTCCAGCCGCCAGGCCCATGGCGGACTGCTTCACTCCAGCCACCCTTCCGGCTGCAATCTTGACATAGCCTTCGCCGGTGGTCCTGTGGGCTATCACCGGCTCCACCTTCCCTACCTCCACCTCGCCCAGCTTCCATCCGACGGCATCGGCGAGCATTGATACTGACTGCTCGAGGCCCACGTGTCCGGAAATCTGATGATTCCTGATCGCAGACTGAAACTCCGATCTCGTCATCCCTGCGCCTACCTTCTTCTGGAACGGTATGCGTCTGGTAGCAGCGTTCATCCTTCGAGTGATCCTGATTCTCTTGATGCTCTCGCAGGGGGCGGTCAGTGCGATTGGCAGGGCGTCCATGAGGAAACCGGGGTTGATTCCCGTTCCCAGGACGGTCGCGCTGTGTTTCTTTGCTAGCAGGTCGAGCTTCGCCGAAAGCTGCCCGTCGACGACGTACGGGTATGAGAGTTCCTCGCATGAGGAGACGACGTCCACGCCGTGGGTGACAATGGACTCGAGTTGTGGGAACGCTCCCTTGAGGTAGCTGGAGGTCGTATGGATGGCGATGTCTACGTCGCTGGTCATTACACCGCCGAGGTCGTCGGAGACACTGATACCCGCCCTGCGGCCCAAGCCGATTATGACGCCAAGGTCCTTGCCCACCTTCTTGGGATCGATGTCGTAGGCCCCGACCAGGTTCAGTTGCTTCCGCTTGTTTTCCAAGATGAACTTCGCGGTGAGGCTCCCTATCACGCCCACTCCGAACGAAACGACGTTCAGCTTCCTCATGAATCAGGAATCTCCAGAGGCGCGGAATTAAGGGATGCGCCTAATGGCGCGTGTGTCGGCAGTCGCCTCCGTGGGGCCTATGGATTCTCCGAGGCCGCTCCTGACCCAAGAGAAGAGGATGGCAAGAAGCCAAGGGATGATTTCTCATCGAATGGTATGAGACCAGGAAACCTGTTTCTATCCTTGGGAAACGTCTCATGGGTTAAATGCGCCTTCGCCTGGGTCCAAGAAGAAGCGATTTGTTTGATGGCGAAAAGGACGGTAGGACCGGAACCAAAACAAGCTTTTGAAGGTATTTTCGCATCGAAGACTGGTGCCTCGACCCCCGGACGCTATCGTAAGCTCTGATACACAGGGGCGTCGAAAATGGCTGAGTACAAGTGGGTGGTTCTTTCCAACACCACTCTCGGCACCCTGATGGCGTCTCTTGACGGCAACATCGTCCTGATCGCACTCCCGACAATCGCCAGGGATCTGCCTGGGACCTCGCTCTTCGACCTGCTCTGGATCCTGCTTGGGTACCAGCTGGTGACGGCCACGGTGCTGGTGAACTTCGGGAGGCTGGCAGACATGTTCGGCAGGGTCAGGCTCTACAACATCGGCTTCGTAGTGTTCACCGTGGGCTCGGCACTGTGCAGTTTCTCCCAGAGCAGCGTCCAGCTCATAGGGTTCCGCCTCGTCCAAGCGCTAGGAGCGGGCTTCCTCTTCTCGAACAGCGCAGCGATAATCACCGATGCCTTCCCTGAGAACCAGCGTGGAATGGCGCTTGGAATCAACCAGGTGTCCATCGTGATCGGCTCGGTGCTGGGGCTCGTGCTCGGGGGCGTGCTTGCCTCGGCGGCCGGGTGGCGCTCCATCTTCTGGGTCAACATCCCCATCGGCCTGTTCGCGACCGCTTGGTCTCACTACAAGCTGAAGGAGCTAGCCGTCATCAGGGCGGGAGAGAGGCTGGATCTCGTGGGCAATGTGTCGTTCGCAGGCGGCATCGCTCTCGTCCTCACAGGGATCACGCTCTACGTCATCTCGTCCCTGAGCTTCCCCATTCTGATTGCGATGGAGTCTGCGGGGGTGGTCCTCCTGGTGGCCTTCGTCTTCGTCGAAAGGCGGGTGGTGCAGCCCATGTTCGACCTGTCCCTCTTCAGGATAAGGATGTTCACCGCAGGCAACATAGCCATCTTCCTCAACGCGCTGGCGAGAGGGGCGGTGGCCCTGGTGCTTGTGTTCTATCTGCAGGGTCCGACCATGGGGCTCAGCCCCCTCACTGCGGGCCTGTTTCTTGTCCCGATTTCACTCAGTCTCGCCCTGTTCGGTCCGATCAGCGGGTGGCTGTCTGACAGGTACGGGGCAAGGCTGCTTTCGTCTATTGGTCTTGGGGTGTCGTCAGTCGGCTTCATCCTGCTCACGGGCATAGGACCAACGATCACATTCCAGCAGCTTTCCCTGCCATTGATCTTGGTCGGCAGCGGGATGGGGCTGTTCGCTTCACCCAACAGGGCATCGATCATGAATTCTGTCCCCGATACGGAGCGGGGCGTGGCATCGGGGACCAGCACCACCCTGGTCAACGTGGGGGCGACGTTCAGCCTCGCCATAGCGTTCACGGTGATGTCCCTGACGACGCCCATGAAAGATCTCCAGTTGGTGTTCCTGGGAGTGCAGAGCTCGGGGCCTGCGCCCTGGATTGGGGATTTCATCAACTCCATCCGGTCGGTGTACTACCTGTCGACTCTCCTGCTGCTGGTGGCAATCGTGCCCTCCGTAATGAGGGGGAAGGCAAACAATCATTCCAGCGCCAATAAGATCGGGGCTAGCGGCGGCCCGGCGTCAGGGGTGCGGATGGCCCCGGCGGGAACCCCCGAGGACTGAATCGTCCGTCGCGACTCGTCTTCACCTGCCGGGCAATTGTTTTAGATTCTGTCTCTATTGTGCCCCAGTCCCGTTCATTTGTGGATGGCCTTCCCAGGCACCACCGTGTGGAAGTTCGGGCTCGTGCCCCAGTCCGTGGCGAACGGGCTCACGAACATACTCGTCCTCTTCTACCTCCTTCAGGTCCTGCACGGGAGCCTTCTGGACGTCGGCCTGGTGACAGGCATCTCCGCTTTCGCCCTGGTTCCCTCCCAAGCGATCTGGGGGAGACTGGTGGACTCCATCGGCAGGTGCAAGCCTTTCCTCGTCTTCGGGTTCATCGGGTTCGGCGTCTCCATGGCTGCCATCTCGCTAGCATCGAATGTAATGGTGCTGCTCGTCGTCGTGTCGCTGAAGTCCGTGTTCTACGCGGCTACGCTCCCCGCGAGGCAGCTGCTCACTGTCGAATCTGAACAACGCGACGGCTGGCAGAAGGCTCTGGCGAACATGTCGTTCCTTACAGCCCTTGGAGAGACCATTGGGATGGGACTTGGCACGGCTGTGGTGGTGAGCCTTGGCTTTGACGAGCTGTTCCTCATATGCAGTCTTCTGTGCCTAGCCTCGGCAGGAGCCCTGAGCGTCCTCGCCCAAGAGCCCGGAATCATGATCCAGAGGAGGCTTGTCTCGCTGGAGCGCTCACTTGGTACGATCATGGTTCTGTCGGAGTACGCAGGTTACCCCAGGCTTTCCCCGGTGGGCGCACCTCGCGGTGACATTATGAGCGTCCTGAACAGGTCGACGAAGTTCCTCCTCGTCGGCATACTCTGCTTCTCCCTCGCCGGAGCGGCGTACTATGCCCCCCTCCCGGCCTACTTCCTGCAGTACTACTCCTCCCAGGCGGTCTTCTTCGTCTTCTTCGCGGGCTCCCTCGCGGGGGCGCTGGGGTACCTTCTGGTGGGGCGAGTCCTCAAGGACGCCGTGTCGAACCTGCTGCTTTCTTCCGTCTCGAGGATGGTGGTCCTCCCCCTGCTGCTCCTGGCTGCGATAGGAGCGTCCCCCGGGTTGGCGGCGGCGGCCATCGTCCTCGCCGTGATGGAGGTCCTCTGGTCCCTCTTCGACATCTCGAGCACCTTTGCTTATTTGGAGACCGCGAAGGTGGGGCGGGCAGGGCTCTATGGAGCCCTGGTCGGGCTGGGAAGCGCAGCTGGAGGGTTCCTGGGCGGATACTTCTCGATGGAATACGGGTTCCCGGCACTTTTCACACTCTGCAGCCTGCTCTGCGCCGCTGCCTTTCTGGCATATGTGGCGCAGTACAGGGGAATGGGCGGGTTGTTGCGTCAGAGGTAGAGGTCGGGACTGTAGCTACTTCCTGCCCTTCTTGACGTAGACCGAGTCGTACTTCTCGACCTTGGGGATTATGCATAGGAACTCTGCGGTCTCCTCTCCGGTGTTCTCGTACCAATGGTGAGTCCCTGCGGGTATGTAGATCGAGTCCCCCGCCTTCACTTCGTGCACCCTCTTCCCGAGGCCGACCTTGTACTTCCCCTTGAGGACGTACTGCTCGTGTTCGATGTCCGGATGGAAGTGCTCGGGGATGCTGCCTCCGGGCCTGATGGTGAACCTGCGCATCTCGAAGCTGGTGGCCCCGTCGTGCCTGTCGACAAGCCACTCGATTTCAGTCTTGACCGCCCTGTCGACCTTGAGCGGCTTAGCTTTCCCAGCAGGCTTTACTGACATGCCGAGGAATCGCTCAGAGCCGGCCTGCTTTAAGATGACCGCTCGTTGAAGAATCTTGACAGTGCCCCAAGGCCGGCCTTGAGCGTCCCCTCGTCGGTGGTGAAGCACAGCCTGAAAGCGCCGGGGACGCCGAAGAAGCCCCCTGGGGCGACGAGGACTCCCGTCCTGTCAAGCACCCTGTGGGCGAGAGACGTGGAGTCTTGCTTCCCCTCATAGCGGACGAAGCAGAAGGGTGCCGCTCCGAGGTCCGCCGACACCCCTTCGGTCTGCTCGAGAAACCTGCGGACGAGCTTCACGTTCCTGGAGTGGACTTGACGGGCCCGCTCCACGAAACTTGGTCTGTTCCTGAGGACCTGGGTGGCTATCCAAAGGGAATAGGCCGAGTCATGTCCGCTGACGGCCCACTTTGCGTAGAGCAGCTGGCGCGCCCTGCGCTTGTCTGACAGTATCCATCCCACCCGGAACCGCCCCAGCCCGAAGAACTTCGTCATCGTGCTGCTGGTGACGACGTTGCTGGCTCGCCCGAAATGCGTCCAGGGGCGTCCCGGGAACGTGAACTCCATGTACGTCTCATTGATGTAAACGGTGGCGCGGGAGCCTTTCGCCAAATCGATCAGCGTGTCTGCCGCGCCCTCGTCGAGGCTCCTGCCAGTGGGGTTGTTGGGATCTGTGAGACCCAGCATCGACCCACGCGCCCATGATTTCGTTGTCAGCGTGTCCTCGACTTTCATTCCGAGAGACCTGGGCACGGTGAACATAGGCGGGTAATTGGGAAGCGGGACAGCCGCCCTCCCGGCGGTTCCGAGGACGGAATATGCCAGGAATATCGCCTCTGAGCCCCCGTTCGTCAGTGTGACATTCTCTGACTCTGCACCGTAGAGCTTCGCCACCTCCTCAGCGAAGATTGTTTCGTGCTCGTCCTTCTCCGAAGCGAAATGGTCGTAGGAGACGTCCACACCCATGGCCCTCAGGTCCGGCTCGGGCAATCCGCTCGCCGTGAGGTTATATTTCGAAGCGGGCCCTAGGCTCAGAATCCAGTCGAACAGCTCGTCGCGGGAGGGGCGCAAGGCGTCCGGCGCCTGTGCGAGTGCCCAGCGTAGTTAAGCAGCGTGGAAGCGATCGAGCGTTCGCATGGTCGTCCAGTTGATTAGGTGGGCCAGCCGCAGGAGAGCAGGGCGTATGTCGGCGACCTGGGAAAAGACGACAGTCAGGATGGTCAGGGGAGACCTTACGGACCAGGCCGTTGACGCTGTGGTCAACGCCGCCAATCCCAGCCTGATGGGAGGAGGTGGCGTCGACGGTGCCATACACCGGAGGGGAGGCCCCGCCATACTCGAAGAATGCCAGCGCATTCGCCAGAGGGAGTGGCCAAACGGATTGCCGACAGGGAAGGCCGCTATTACCACAGGCGGCTGCCTGAAGGCCAGGCACGTGATCCACACAGTGGGTCCAGTCTGGTCAGGCGGACGGAGCGGCGAGCCTGCATCCCTGGCCGAATGCTACGCCAGTTCCCTACGGATCGCGGTGCAGCACGGCCTGAGGAGCGTGGCCTTCCCATCGATAAGCACAGGGGCGTATGGATATCCGATGGGCGAAGCGAGCAGGATTGCTCTGAGGGCCGTCAAGAGGTTCGTCGAGAGGGAAGGGGCGCCTGCGGAGGTTATTTTCGTGCTTTACAGCGAGAACGATTTCAAGGTGTATTTGGAGGCCTTGGAGGAGCTGCGATGAAAGACGAGACAAGGGGGCTCGAAAGGGACCTCGCCCACACGATTAGAAGGCTGTACGAGAGGGGGCTGGTCTCAGGAGTCGGCGGGAACGCGAGTGTGCTCCTCCCGTCGGGGAAGCAGATCCTGATCACCCCGGCCGGATACTTCAAGGGAGGAGTGGCGGCAGGAGACCTCGTCAGGGTGAAACTGGAGGGAAATGTGGTCGGGAAGGGGAGGCCCTCGAGCGAGCTCGCCACCCACCTTGAGGCCTACAGGCTGAGGAAGGACGTGATGGCGGTGGTCCACGCACACCCGCCAACTGCAGTCGCGCTCATGACTGCCGGCGTCCCCATTCCCGTGATGACGCCGGAGCACGCCGTGATGATTGGGAGCCTGGAGGCGGTGGGCTTCGCGACGCCGGGAAGGGAGGGTGCGAGGGCCGTGAGGGAGTCGATCAAGAGGTGTGACGTGGTGGGCATCAGGAACCACGGCTTCTTCTCCTTCGGAACCGACCTCCATGAGGCGGCATCCCGGCTGGAAGTGTTGGAGGAAAGCGCGAAAATCTTCTTGGCTGGCCGGCAGGTCGGAGGAATCTCGGGGCTGAAAGACGCGGAGATCCGAAGAATAAGATCCACCTACATGCACGAGTAGGGCAGGGGCATCTGCGGCGCCTATGGCAACCTGTCGGGGCTCAGGGTCCCCTTCGGATCCAGAGCCTGCTTGAGCTTCTTGAGGAGCCCCATGGGTACTTCGTCCCTGGCGTAGGCCCGTTTGAGGATGCCGACGCCGTGGTGGTGGGAAATCGTGGCGTCGTGGGTGGCCGTTATCTTGGCCATTGCTTCCCATAGGCTCCAGTAGATGTCCGTATTGGGCTCGAAGAGGACGGTGAGATAGAGGCACGCACCCTGGTCGTAGATGTGCGAGAGGTGTGCCCCCACGCCGGCCACGCCCTTGATGTCAGACAGACTGACCATGATGTCTGCGTACATCTCCACGATCCTGCTCCACTTCGCCGCTACCTCGATGGTCTCCAGGGTGTATCCCATCTTCTTCACTGTCTCGATGTCGTCCCTGAAGTTGAATCTCTTCTCCAACCATTTGTCGACCAGGGCAGGGCCTGCGGGCGCCCCGCTCCCCTGCATCTGCGCGGACACCTGCTCCTGGATATCCTCGAGGATCTTCGACGACCTTGCGTGGTAAATGAGGAGCATGAACGGCTTGTCTCCCTGGAACTGGAAGGCGGACTCGACCTCGTTGTAGAGCCTGCATACAGCCGGCTTCACATCCAGCTCCATGAGGAGCTTGGCAGCAGCGACCCCTGACTCGAAGTTCGGCAGGGTATAGGCGGCCCTCCATTCGTGGTTGGGGAGCCTGTGGACCTTGAGCTCCGCCGCCGTGATGATGCCGAAGGTGCCTTCGGCTCCCAGGAAGAGCCTGCTCAGGTCGGGCCCGACCGAAGACCTGGGAGTACCCCGCTTGCGGGTCCAGACGATCTCGCCGGTGGGCAGGACCACTTCGAGCCTCAGCACGGAGTCCTCGACCCCTCCGTAGAGGCTGCTGTACTGGCCCGTGCCCAGAGTCGAAATGTAGCCCCCGACCGTCACGAGCTCCAGTGACTGCGGGAACTGGAAGAGCGACATCCCCTTCTCTCCGAGCTTTGCCTCCACCTGCTTGAGCTTCGCCCCTGCCTGGACCGTGACCGTCTTGTTCGTCTCGTCGAAGTCGAGCATCTGGTTCATCCCCTGCATGTCGACGACGATTCCTTTGGTGGGAATGGAGGCTCCCGTCACGGAGCTCCCTCCGCCGTGGACGTAGAGTGGGACGCCGTGGGCCGACGCGAAGTTGATGAGGGCCGCGACCTGGTCGACGTTGGTTGGCTTAACGACGGCAATGGCGCTCCCGAGGGGTTCGTCGCTGAACCAGGTGAGGGGCCACCAGTCCTTCAGGTAGGGCCCTACGTCCCTGCTCACTCGGCCAGGTAGGATCCCTTCGAGCTCCTCAGCAATCCTGTCAGGTTCTTCCATTTCTCGTACTCTTCCTCAAGCTTCGCGTCTCCAGGCTCAGTAAACGCCTCCCTTTCTCTCTTGGCCTTGCTCAGTTCTTCAAGCGACGATACGCCTGTGGAGACCAGCTGCAACATCGCGATTCCCCTGGAGGTCGCCTCGAGTTCCCTGTCTCTCTCCACCGTGGTTTGGGTGGCCGCAGAGATACTCTTCAGCAGCGCGTTCGATCTGGACAGGCCGCCGTCGGCCCTCAGTGTCTCCGCCCTTTCCCCGGACTGGGCCAACACCAAGCGCACGTGGAATGCCACCGACTTCAGGAACCCCGAAACGATTGAAGCTCTGTCCGCCCCCAGCGTAAGGCCCGCTATTACCCCCTTCGCGCTCGGGATGCGAGGGACCTGGAGGCCCGACAGGGCGGGGATGAAGATGATGTCGCCCGTCCGCTCGACTTCTAGGTCGGCGTAGTCCCTCAGCAGCCCCATCGCGATCATCGCGTCAATCGCCCTTCCCGTCGTGGGGAGGTACCCCTCTACGCCGAACCAGACCCTGCCCCTATGCTTGAGCAGGACTAGTGGAACGAGCTCCCCCCTTCTGGCGAATCCGGTGGTAGGGATGTCGACGAACGTGCCGGTCCCGTTGGTCACCTTGCCGATCCCCCCTTCGTAGGCCCCTTCAGCAACGCTCGCCGCCTGCTGGTCCGCGATGAGGGCGTTGACCTCCATCTCGCCGTAGGAACCGATGGTCTGAGCGTTCTCAACGAGCTCGGGCGTCTCCATTCTGAGTTTGAAGAGGGACTTCACTATCCCGATCTCCTTCATCGACCTGGGGTCCACGATTCCACTCAGGCACGCGTTGGTGGCGTCGGAGACGAACTTCCCCGTAAGCCTGTAGGCGAGATAGGATTCGACTGTCCATTGCATGGTCCCGGGGCCCAAGGACGGGTTCAGCTCCCTGAGCCTGAGGAACTTCAGGACCGGAGAGTACGGAGAAATGATGAGGTCGAAAGGAGGGATCTTGCCAAGCAGCTTGACGTACGCCGGGAGCGTTCTGTAGGCGAGAGCGCTGCCACGGTCAGTCCAAGTCACTATGGGTGTCAGGGGCCTCCCTTCCTTGTCCCAGGCCACCGTCGATGCCCTGTAGGTCGCCAGGCCCAGCGACTTCGCGCCGAGCTCCATTCCCTTGTCCGCGAGGTGCTTCACGGCCCGGAAGAGCTCTTCGGCGTCCTGGAGGCCGTCGGCGCCCACGGGTACGCTGAGGGATTCAGCGTGTCTGCTCTGAAGGTCCTCGTCGAAGACGCTGAGCTTAATCCTGGTGGTGCCGACGTCAACGCATGCGTAGAGCCTTTCGCTCATGGCGTGGTCCCCGTAATCATGCCGACGACCAACTCGGCCAGGGCAGGAGCCGCCGTCAGGCCCGGGGACTCGATGCCCGCGAGGTGGACCACGTTCCTGGCCCTGTCGAAGTCGATTATGAAATCCCGGGTCGGGGACAGCGGGCGCACCCCCGTGTACACCCTGACAAGGGCCCCCTCTTCCTTCAGCAGCGGACGGAACTTGGCCCGGAGGAGGGCAACGTCTTCGTCAGTGTATTCGTGTTCCTCTTTGGAGTTGGCCACCCTGAGCGTCGGGCCTACGATTGTCGTGCCGTCTGTGGCTGGGATTATCGCGCCCCCCTTTGTCCTGGAGCCGATGCTCAGAGGGAGCGGCGCCACTATGCCCTTCAGGTCTAGGCCTGAGTAGACCGCCATCACGCCGAGGCCTGGCTCGAGCCTCCCAAGGTCCTTCCCCAGCATCCTCGCCACGTCGTCTGCGTAGAGCCCGGCGGCGTTCACGACGAACCTCGCCTTGATTCCACCGCCCGTCGTGTTCAGCAGGGTGCGCTCCCCTTCTCGGCCGCAGGAGGTCAGCTCGCTGCCGAACCTGAAGACAACTCCCTGCTTCTCGGCTTCCTCCTTCAGCCTAGACACCAGGGACTGAGCATCGACCGTTCCGTATCCATGGACGACGATCCCACCGGAAACTCCGTCGGCGAGAAGCGGCTCAATCCTCCTCAGGCTTGCGCCCCGCATAAGTTGGACGCTGAACTCCCCCCGGAGCTCGAGCCTGAGATAGAGGTAGACGAAGAAAAGAATCGGCAGCCTGAGCCATCCCCTGACCACGAGGAGGGACGGGATCCGGCGCAGCTTGACCCCCAGCTCCCGGCAGAGGTCGTCATACATCACATTCCCCTTCCTCGCGAGCTTGCTCTTCAGCGAGCCGAACGGGAGCTGGACGACGTGGACGACGTTCGCCTGGCCTGACGTGACTCCCATGCCTGGCTCGGCTCCCTTCTCGATCACGACGATCCTCGTGCCTGGCTTCGGTAGACGGTAAGCTATGGCAAGCCCGACGATTCCAGCGCCTATGATGGCGACGTCCGTTTCCTCAGGGGCGCCAGCCAAGGTGTCACCGGCTCATCTCGGCCTGTAGGAGGCTAGAGGCGTGGCTAGCAACCTCTCCACGCTTGCCCTGTGGAAGTTGTTCATCGTACAGAAGGGAATGACCCTTGCCCCGAACTTCTCGTCGGGGACCAGGTAGTGGATGGCGCACTTGTGGACCCTCTGGAAGTCGAAGTTGTAGGTGTCCATGAAGTGCATGTCCCCCACCATGAGCACCCTTCGCATGAACTCCCCTGTCCCCTCGTAGTTCCCCCTAAGCAGGATCGGGCCAATCATGTCCCTCTTCATCCTCCAGTCCGTGTGCTTGAGGACCCCGTAGAGCCCGCGCAGGGTGCCCGCGAACCGTCCGCTCCTGCTCGCCCTGTCCAGCGAAGAGTAGAGCCCTTCTGCGTTCATGTGCCTCGTTATCGGGTCGAAGGTCACCTTGCCGTCCTTCCTTTCGACGTAGACAAGCGTCGCCCTTCCGCACTGGGAATGGGTCGAGAACCTGTCGTAGCGGTCTGCCTTGCCCTTGACCAGCTCGATGAAGCCTGCGAGGGGCACCTCCACAGGAATGGGGTAGAAGTCGCTCGACTTGATCTGGCCGCCTGTCTGCCTTTCGATCCCGTTTACCACGTCCGCGTTGGTTATTCTGACCTCGCGAATCTTGTTCCTGTCCATCCTCCCGGCCATGGAGACCGGCTGGAAGTTGACGCACCTTACGACGTCCGAGTTCTCGCCAGCGTACCTGAGGATGTCTCCCATCTGGCCGTCGTTAAGTCCTCTCTGGAGCGTGACCACTAGGACGATGCTCTCGAACCCCGCCTTCCGGGCGTTGTCTGCCACGTTGAGCTGGCGCTCGGTGTAGTACTCGGCCAGTTTCCTCCGCCCTTCGATTGACATGTACCTTCCCCGCTCGTCTGAGGTGGGGACCCTGGCTGCCATCCTGGGGTCAGGAGTGAGCCCGTCGAATTGCAGGTAGAGGGTCGAGACGCCGGCGTTCACCAGTGTCTTGAGGTAGTCGGCCCCGGTCTGCGGGTCCCCGACCTTCAGGCCGTTGGTGTTCACCTCGATGTGGTTGATGCCGTGGCTCTTGACCAGCCTGACTACATCGGGGAGGTCGTCCCTTACGGTCGGCTCGCCCCCTGACAGCTGAAGGGCGTGGATCCCCTTGGGGAAGTTCACTTTCGTCGCGGTGTCGAGCATCCTGTCGATCTGCTCCATGGTCGGCTCGTAGACGTAGCCGGCTGTCCCCGCGTTGGCGAAGCAGACGGGACACCTCATATTGCACCTGTTGGTCACGTCGATTATCGCGAGGACTGTCTTCGATTCGTGCTCGAAGCAGAGGCCGCACCGGGTCGGGCACTCGCCGTCCGTGTATGAAATAGGGTCTTGAACGCCGGGCCCCTTCTGGGAGTACGTCTCCGCCCTGAGATACTCTTCTGCATCGGTGGACAGGAGATCCTGAAAATCACCGTGACGCTCGCAGTGCTTGGTCATCCAGACCTCGTTGGTGGAGCGGTCAATCCACAGCTTCGCCTCGATCTTCCGCAGGTCCCCCTGCTCAGCGTCTACCGGGCAGACGGACTCCGTGGAGCTGTGGAGCTCCATTGGCGCGACGGCCAAGGCTGGATATTTACCGGTTCTCCCGAAGCGCAAAGGCCTCCAGGAGGCATCGGAGCCGAGGCGCTTTCTCAGAAGTGAGAATTGACTCCAGATGTTAACTGACATGGAGTCTCGCGGGGGCCGATTTCAAATGCCCACACCCGCCAAAAGGCTGTCCACGACCAAGCTCCCGTCTCCATCGCTGAAGGGGAAGGCCTCGGTTGAAGAGGCCCTGGCCCAGAGGAGGTCGATCAGGCACTATGGTGCCAGGGGGCTGCTCTTCCGATTCCTTTCGCAGATCCTCTGGGCCGCCCAGGGGATAACGGACCTGGATGGAGCGTTCAGGACTGCCCCCTCGGCAGGGGCGCTTTACCCGCTTGAACTGTATGTCGTCGTAAGGAAGAACGGAGTGGAGGGCCTCCCCGAAGGTGTGTACCATTACCAACCCAAGCAGCACGCTCTAGAGCTCGTCAAAGAGGGTGATTTCTCCGCCGACTTGGAGGCAGCCACCTGGGGCCAGGAGATAGTGAAGGCCGCCGCAGCGTCCATCGTGATGACCGGGGTGCTAGCAAGGACTGCGGAGAAGTACGGCAGGAGAGGAACCCAATACATGTATCAGGAGTCTGGCCACGCTGCTCAGAACGTCTTCCTTCAGGCAACCGCTCTGGGGATCGGTACGGTCGTGATGGGGGCGTTCAGCGAAGCTTCGGTGAAGCGGGTCGTCGGAGCCGGAGCGGGGGAAAGACCTCTCTACATCCAGCCCCTGGGGATGGCGTAATCCAGGCCCGGTCTGGTGGCTCGATGGCCATGAAGTCTTTTCAATCGAGGAGCCGCACACCCACTCTTGGGAGTCGCATAGCTCCGCTTGGTTGATTCTGTCTTTCTGCTGAAACTGTTCCTGGTTCCGACGCTGGTTCTGATCGCCAGCCTAGCCGGGAACAGATGGGGTCCAGCCGTGAGCGGCTGGCTCGTGAGCCTGCCCTTTACATCGGCACCTGTGGTCTTCTTCCTGGCGATTGAGCAGGGGGAGGCTTTCGCGTCGAGCGCGTCGGTGGGGGTGATTCTCGGCCTGGAGTCGATCACCCTATTCGCGTTCGTCTACTGCTGGCTGGCGCTGCGGCGGAAGGGCGTGGCGTGGCCCTACCCGGTGCTGCTCGGCTCGTCAGCCTTCTTCCTGCTGACTTTCGTCCTGGTGGGCCTCCCAGTGCCTTCGGTCGGCGCCTTCGCCGGAACGGCGTTGTTCCTTGTTTTCGCATATCGATTCCTGCCAAGGGCTTCGGCGTCGGGCACCGGGAGCTCCCCCATTGCCTTGTGGGAGATAGTGTTCCGTATGGCGGCCGCAACGGCGCTCGTCCTGCTCATAACTCAAGCCTCGACGACCCTGGGTCCGCAGCTGAGCGGGCTTCTGACCCCCTTTCCGGTCTATGTCTGCGTCATGGCCTCGTCGACCTACCGCCTACAGGGGGCAGAACCGGCAGCCCGACTTGTACGAGGGGCCACACTCGGGCTGTTCACCCCCGCCGTCTTTTTCTTGATAGTGAGCACGAGCATCGAAAGGCTGGGGGTCGGCCCTTCGTTCGGGCTGGCGGTAGCGGTGACCCCACTGGTGCACGCCCTCGCATTCAGGCTGCTCAAATTGGATTCGTAGCGCCCGGGGGTCCCTCAACGTAACGGGCAAAGGATTCGAGCTCCTCCATGGCTGACGACTCGGCCTCCGACCTCGCACGCGTCCTGAAGACCCAGGACCAACGTCCCTTCACTTCCACGTCCAGTGACGCTGTGATTCTCGTACCTTCGGGCGCCTCGTCGAACCTGACGACGCTCCTCGCCCGGGTGAGCCTGGTCTCGCCCTGGGATTCGACCCTCTCGGGTGGGAAGAGCTTCACCTGCCGTGCCCCCCGATCTCCCCCCGCCCGGGAGGTCGTCTCGAGAAACGCTGTGTTTCCCTCCCTCCTGGAGACTTTCACCTGGTGCTTGTCCTTCGACCACTTCGGCATGGCCTCGAAGTCTGTGTAGGCAGAATAGGCCCTCTCGCGGGGAACCCCGACTACGAGAGAGACTTCAAAGTGCACGCCTGAGGCTCGGTGCCAGGCTGCCATTAAGGGGTTCCCCCAGTCATGGAGGGTCAGACGTTAATACCGGAGATGCGGGGTCGGGCGGTCATGTCCGAGGAAGACGAAGAGCTGGACGAAGAGGGCGAGGACAACGAAGACGAAGGCTGGGGCGAGGACGAGGAAACCGAAGAGTAGCCTGCGGGAGCCTCAGCCATAGGACCCAGCCATCAGGCAGATTTCGCTTCTTGCTTCGGCCGTGTATCCATCTGCGGATATGGTCCGTTCGGATGCGACTCCCTGTACTCCTTTTCGAACGCCTCGATTCTGGAATCTTGCTGCTTGCTGCTCGGCTTCGGAACCTCGGATGACACCTTGGAACAGACTAGGCTGTCAGGCGGGAGACTGTATTAAAGTGGTGCATCTAAAGAAGGCCTGAGAACAACGGGGTAGGAACAGGTCGCGCTCGAGCACGCATTCCTGAGCAGGAACCCCGGCTGCGCGTAGCGCTGGCGCGTCGCCCATCTTGTCACGCCCGGTAGTAGAGGATGTCTCCAGCAACCGATTTTAGGTCGCCGTGAGGCTTCCGGGCCCATGGCCAGAGAGAGAGGGTTCAATGTGATAGCCGAGTTTTCCGTCCATCCCATAGGCGAGGGGACAAGCGTAGGCGGCTACGTCAGAGCAGCGCTGTCGGAGCTGAAGATAGCGAGGGGATTGAGGCTGCAAGTGACCCCCATGGCGACTGTGATCGAGGCGGAGAAGCTCTCGGACATCCTTTCCGCAGTAGAAGCTGCCCACGAGTCCCTGTTCCGAATGGGTGCGAGGAGGGTAGACTTCTTGCTGAGGGTGGACGACAGGCGAGACAAGAAGAGGCGCATGGAAGACAAGGTGAAGGAGGTAGCCTAGTCCGAAACGGCCGCGCCCGGGCGCTCTCTTTTTCTACGCGAATCGTCTTGGAACGCTGAATGCAGTTTCGTGAATCGGTGAAGCTGGAGAGAAGCGCCGCAGATGTCTGGAAGAGGGCATCGTCCGTTCTGGACATTCCGAGGTACTGGCACGGCACTCGTTCGCTCGAAGTCGCGGGGGTTGACGGAGGCAGTGTGCGGGTGAAGGTCAAGTTCGCCTTCGGAGGCTCCGGCGAGGCGGCCATCTCGGTCGACGAGGATAGACGGGTGATGACTATCGACTACACATCGGGGCCTTTCACTGGGAAGCAGGTCATAGCCGTCAGCGACGACAGCGTGACCGCCTCGTGGGACGTGAAGTTCAGGAGCGTCTACAGAATAATCTCGAAGTTGAACGGAGACCATTTTAGGTCAGGGACGGTGCACGCCCTTGAGAGACTGGCGCGCGGCATCTAGGGCGAGAACTGCGTCTCCTCTGAGCGGCAAATCGCGCCGCTTCGACTCCCTTTAGGGGATGGGATTAAGCCCAGACGTCCGGGCTTCTATGCGGATGTACTGCCAGAAGTGCGGGAAGGAGCTGGCCCCTGGCGCCGCCTACTGCCAATCCTGCGGGGCCAAGGTCGGGGAGTATTCCCCCGCAGACTGGTGGTGGGAGAGGCAGAGATGGAGGTGGGAGCGGCGCGAGGAAAGACGTGAGCGGCACGACTGGGAGCCCATCGATGCAGCGTGGGGCACGGTCACAGGAGTCGGCTACCTCATAATCATAGGGCTGATGATCTTTTGGTATCCTGACGTGTTCACTCTGATTTTGAAGTACCTAGAGAGCTGGGGGACCTACGGCCATCCTGTGCTCCCCGGGCACGCCCTCGGACAGGCACTGATCTTCCTCTTCACATCGTGCGGCATCTGGGGGATTCTGACCTCGGGGCTGAGACTTGTGCTCACGAGCCGGCTGGCCAGGCCGTTGCGCGGCGTGGTTGGGGGTCTGTTCTCGCTCTACCTAGCCTTCATCCTCACTTCATTCTACGCGGGCGCCCTCAACGGCGCGGGGCTGGTGCTCGCCTTCTTCGTTGGACTCGCTGCAATGATTGTGGTCGACGGAATGATTTCGTTCTTCTTACCCCGCCGAAGGCTGCAGAAGCAGGCCTCCACAAGCTGAACCCGATAGCCAGCGAAGAGAACGGATTTTGGTGCTGTTGGTTGCCCGAAGTTGATTTCGACACTGATAGACCGCGCGTTGCTGTATCAAGGGCGTGGGAGGTTGAGGACCCTACAGATCGTCGTCTGTTCCAACTGCAACTGGAAATGGACGTCGATGCAAGGTTGGCCCGAACGTTGCCCCCACTGCGGAGCCGGGCCGTGGAGAATCAAGCCCGCCTAGGTAATCGCTCTCTACGTTGCTAACGATCGGGAAGCAGCCGCAGACCTTCCCTGAAGGCGTTCAGGTTGGTATCCACGTTCTTTTTGGCCGCGCTTTCCCTTATCGCGCCCTCCACCGATCCTGTTCCGACGAGCTTGAACTCCTGAAGAAGGGCTCCGAGCATGATCATGTTGGCGTAAAGTCCGTCCCCGAACATCCTCTTCGCGGTCTCTGTCGCCGGAAACCGAAGAACGGCCGCCCTGGCAGGGGGGACCTCCTTCACTGATGTGCTGTCGATGACGAGGGCGCCAGTTTCCCTCAGGTCCTTGACCAGTTCGTTGGTCGCCTCCTGGCTCATGGTCACAAGGATGTCACTCTTCCGGACAGCAGGGAATCCAATCTTGTCATCGGAGATTATCACCTCGCTCTTGGTCAGACTCCCTCTGGCCTCGGCGCCGTAGGCCTGGGTTTGGAGGACGTTCTTGCCGTCCAGCACGGCCGCCCTTCCAAGCACCACAGCCGCGAACACCACCCCCTGGCCTCCGCTGCCGCCGAACCTAATCTCTGTCTTCTCTGCCAGCTTCCATCCCCTTCCTTGTTACCTCTGCGACGGCTTCGTTCAGCGTGGGGCGGTGTCTGCCGATGAGCTCGCCGACCACTATCTTCGAATCCAGCTCCTCGGGCGTCAGTCTTCCGCTCTCCTCCACTGACACGGCCCTCTCCCTGAACTGGTTCAGAATCGCTCCCGCGTCTCCGTACCCCGACCTCCGTCCGAACCCCACAGGGCACTGGGTCACAACCTCGATGAACCGGAACCCCCTTAACTGAATCGCCTTCTTCATCGAGTCCCTGAGTTCCTTTGGATGGGCCGTCGTCCATCGGGCGGAGTAGGCGGCACCCGCAGCCGTGGCGAGTCTCACAGCGTCAATCGGGTGCTCGAAGCTCCCGTATGGGGTGGTGGCCGTGGTCGTGTCGAACGGTGTGGTGGGGGCGACCTGCCCTCCCGTCATCCCGTAGACCATGTTGTTCCCCATTATGACGAGGATGTCGGTGTTCCGCCTGGCCGCGTGGACGAAGTGGCTCATCCCTATCCCGACGATGTCCCCGTCCCCTCCGAACACGACGACGTTCAGGTCGGGGCGCACAAGCTTGATGCTCGTAGCCACCGGGATGCTCCTGCCGTGCAGGGTGTGGACGGAGTCAGCCATGTAGTAGGGAGACGGAATCCAGGATGCGCAGCCGATGCCGCTCGTGAAGCAGAATCCGTCAAGGCTCCGGTGTCCGAGCTCGTGGACGGCCCTGAGGAACGAGTCGCTGAGCAGGTACAGCCCGCACCCGGGGCAGAAGGGGAGCTTCAGGTTCCGCATGTATGTTCGCGGCAAAAATCCGGCCGCGCTCTCAACTTGCACGCATGACCACCTCCAGGATCTCCTCGGGGGTGATTAGCTCGCCCCCTCCTATCTTGCTCAGCTTGGCGACCTTGCGGCCCGCGATCCTCTCCACTTCGCCCGATATCTGTCCCAGATTCATCTCGGGCACTACGATCCTGCCTGCGCCTTCTGCCAGCCTTGAGACCGCTTCCTCTGGGAAGGGCCAGATTGTCTTGAGTCTGACATAACCGACCCTGACCCCCGCTGCCTCTGCGCGCTCAGCCGCCTCGTACACCGATCTTGAGGTGCATCCGAAGGAGACGATGCCTACATCGCATTTCTCGATGTTGTGGAGCTCGGTCTCCACGATGTCTTGCGTGTGGCTGTAGATCTTGGCGTTTAGAGCCTCGATCATCCTTCGGTGGACCGGCGCACCCTGGGTGAACCTCATCCCGACCTCGTCGTGAGTGGACGCCGTCACCGCGACGTTGAACCCCTCACCAACGGCGGGCATGGGCGCGACGCCTTCGGACCCGAAGAAGCGCGTGTCCCCCGGCGCTGGACGCCTGCGGTTCACGATTTCGAGGCTATCCCCCTTTGGTGCGTCGACGCGTTCCCTGACATGAGCTATTGTTTCGTCCGCCAACAGGACGACCGGGGTCCGGTATCTTTCAGAGAGGTTGAACGCCCGTACGGTGAGCTCGAACATTTCCTGGGCGGAGTTGGGGGAGAGGACAATTGCCGCGTAGTCGCCGTGGGTGCCCCAGCGGGCCTGCATGACGTCCCCCTGAGCAGATTTCGTCGCCTGGCCTGTCCCGGGCCCCGCCCTCTGCACGTCCACCACGACACATGGGGTTTCTGTCATGAAACCCCAGCCGATGGTCTCCTGCATCAGTGAGAAACCCGGACCCGACGTCGCCGTCATGGCCTTCCTGCCGGCCCAGCTTGCGCCCATCACTGCGCCGATGCTCGCCAGCTCGTCCTCCATCTGCATGAAAGTGCCTCCCAGCTGGGGCAGGCGCTCAGAGAGATGTTCGCTGATTTCGTTGGCAGGCGTGATGGGGTAGCCTGCGAAGAATCGGCATCCTGCTGTCAGCGATCCCTCGACACACGCCTCGTTGCCGGACCAGAACCGGGCTTCCTTCATCCCCGTGGTCGTTCTCAAAGCTTGGTCAGGCCAGCCTTCCCAAGCCCCTCATAAGTGAGGGAGTCGATTCTCGGCGGTAGAAACGACGGCGCGTCCGTTTCAAACGCCGGCTGTCAGGGGACCGTAGAAGGATTGCAGCCCAATTCGAAGGTCGCCACCGAGAAGGGTTAATTTGTGGCCGGCCCTAGGTACGCCGAACCGATGGAGAGCATCTACATAATAGCGCTCTGGTTGCTAGGAATCGTCCTCGTGGTGATAGGATGGTATGTCCCAGGCGCCGGAGGGTTCGCCTGGCTGGGGGCCGCGACCCTGATCTTCGGTGCTGCCCTCGCCTTCCGGCGCAGCGGTTCGCCGTAGTCTCTCCCGGCAGACTCGCCAAACCCAAACTCGGCTGAAGGCCCATGCCCCGCCTCAGATGCTCTGGATCATACTCCTGATCTGCGAGCTCACGTCCTGAATCGACAGAGTTGTCGAGCAGTACTCGCACTTGATGAATCGGCCAGTGGGCATCGGCAGCACCGCGCCGCAGTTCGGGCACTTCAATTCGACGGCGCCGAGACCCCCCTGACGCTCGGGCAGGGGGAGACCCGAGCTCCTGGCCTGGTCCTCCTGGATTATCTGCGCTGAAATCTCGGAGATCTTGTTGTCAACTTCAGCCTGGAGCGACTTGACCTCGTCCCCGTGAGTTCTCATCTCGCTGTTCTTGTGCAGCCTGGACGACAGCGAAAGGAGGGCGCTGCGCTGGACCCGGCTCTGCTCCCCGTTGAGGACCTCGGAGATCGCAAAAAGGCTGCGCTGAATTTCGGCGAGGCTCGCTATGGCCCGCCTGCTGCCAGGCGACAGGCCTTCCTCGCTCACCGGGCGACCCGTCTTGGCCTCCAGCTTCCTCAGTATCTCCTCTTTCGAAGCCCGTGACAGCATCTCGTTCTACATGAACCGCATCATCTGCTGATAAAGCGTCTTGATCTCTTCGGCGGGCCCGGATAGGTCCATTTCCGACTTGAAGCCCTGCACCCGGATTACGCCTCTCTTGGCTATGATGCCCTCTTCGCTGTACCTCACTCCTTGCAGGTCGTCGAGCCTCTGGACGACGACGTCGTCGTTCTTGAACAGGGTCCCCCTCTGGGCGTATAGCAGGATGCGCCTGTCGCTTAGGATAACCTGATACGCCTTGGTGCCATAGCGCACGTTGCGCCTGCTCGAGAACTTCACCTCCTCTCCGGGCATCAGATAATCTCTCAGCGTCACTCGATCTCAGCTCGAAGACGAAAGGAAGCTCCAGACGAGCACGGAGACGACCATCACCATGGACCCGAAGAGACCTGCGATGAGGGCCTGGCTCGCGTCTGAGGATAGGCCGATGCTTTGGACGAAGTTGAGAACCGGCGTCTTTACCAGCCACGCGAAGCCTCCCAGCACGAACCCTACCATCCAGAAGCCGAGCAGCGCCGCCTTCCTGCCCAAGTTGATTCCACCGTTGCATGTCAGGAGCCGGTAAATCCGGGCATGATAGAATTGTTTCACAGTAAAGTCGAAAGTTATAGACGATTTTGCACGCAGATTGACGAAATATCTCACGAAGTAGGAATTAGATACCGCCTTCGCCCGGACCAGGCGCACAGCTATGGTGCCCGCCGTTGACTGAATTCTGGGACCGGCTCTGGAGGAAGGAACAGGAGTTCTTCGAATCGGCAGACGAAGGGTTCAGGCACAGCGTGTCGTTCGTCGCGGTCTCGTCAATAGCGGAGCAGTACTACTGCGAGTACAAGCTTGAGAACGAATTCGCGCACGGAGAAATCCTCACAGAGGCCAAGGACTCAGGCACGGCACTGCATGCCGAGCTGATGCCGGCGGAGAGAATCTCAAGAGAAGAGTTCGCTGAGCTCGTCAGCAAGAAGGAGCCGACCCTGGCGGTGCTCCACGTCTGGGGTACGGCGGGCGGCCTGAAGGTTGTGGGGGAGCCCGACCACATGATCTGGGCGGCAGGGAAGCCGTTGTGGGTGATGGAGCTCAAGACCACGAGAGGAGACCCCCAACCCCTGTGGGAGGACCAGGAGAACCAGGTCAGGATCTACGGGCTGCTGCTCGACAGGATGGGGTTCGACTGCTCGAAGATGCGGCTGGCGGTTGTAAGGCTGAAGTCTGGAGTCCTGGGCGAGGATGAAAGGAGAGAATGGATACTGAAGGTATCCGCTGCCCTGATGCAGGGGAAGATGTCTGAGCTTGAGGAGAAGTACCGGGGAGTGATGAAGGCCCACCTGCTCAAGCACGATGCTGAGAAGGCGGAGATGGCCGTTCGTTCCAAGTCAGGTTACTGGCTGCAAGAAAGAGAACCCATGCCAAGCACGAGCAAAAAGAAGTGCAGAGCATGTGAATACAACGCTCTCTGCTCCAAGTCCCTCTACAGGCCGAGCCAGGCCTAGCCACTCGGTTCACCCACTGCTCATCTCCTTCTCGAGAATTGGGCCCGAATACTTTCACCTGAGTATATAGAGACCGTATTCGAATGCGTTTCATCTTAAATAACCCGAACGGACAGCCACAACATGGACCCAGTAGTCCATTTCGAAATTCCCGCCAAGGACGTCAAGAGGGCTTCGGCCTTCTACTCCAAGGCCTTCGGGTGGAACCTCAACCAGTTCCCGGGCTTCGAATACTGGAGCGTCGTCACCACAGACTCGGACCAAAACGGGAGACCCAATTCCCCCGGATCGATCAATGGTGGCATGGGGAAGCAGGGCGAGATGGCTCCGAAGGCGGTGACGGTCACCATCAGCGTGGCCGACATCGACGCGACCCTGGCGAGCGTGAAGGAGCTCGGAGGGAGCCCCGTAGGCAAGAAGATGCCCGTGGGCGACATGGGCTGGTCCGCCTACTTCAAAGACACCGAAGGAAACGTAATTGGTCTCTGGCAGAACAAGGGGATGTGAGAATGGCCCGGGGCCACAGGCCCTGGCCCTCCCATTTATGGTGGTTCAGAACGAATAAATCAACCGACTGACGAAATCGCAGACATGAGCGCCTGCCCCCAATGCGACATGCCCATTGAGCACCTGGAGTTCCACTCCCAGACGGGGAAGTTCAGACTGTCGGGGATAATGCGCAGGGACGGAGATGCCGTCATCAATCTCGGGGGAGATTCGAATAGGGAGCCTGGGTTCTACTGCCCCGTATGCGGTGCGCTGCTCACCGAAGACGTTCAGACGGCCAGAAGGATCCTGAGCGTTTCAGAGACGGCTTCCTCGAAATAGGCGACTCCAGGCGGGAGAGACTGGAGCTCAGGCAAGACTCCGGCATTGGGCGTGACGCCTCTATCCTTCTTGTGGCGAGGGAGCTATTGCTGGCAGTCAGACTACCCGGCTTGTGTTATCGTCACAGTGTAGCTAATGCCTCCCGTCGGGACCTGGGAGGATGTCGCTGGTATCGACGCCAGGCTCAAACCGTTCGGATAGACGCTAAGGAATGCCACTGGGTTGTTCGCCGTGTTGAAGCCGTTCGTAGACCCCTGGCAGGTCAGCTGTACCGTTGCGTTCGACGGGGTAGGCGTGTTAAACGAGATTATGAAATTCTCGCCAGAGGCATGGGTTGCCTGGATGGTGAACGTGTACGGGACTAGGACAGTCCCGGTGCAGTACCCTTGAGTCGTCACCGTTATGCTACCCTGACCGCTCCCTGTACCGACGTAGGTGGTGGGGTCGATCGAGAACGTGAACGACCCGGAGGAGGTCTGCGTCGAGTTCCACTCCACGGGCTTGCCGCTGCTGTCGTTGATTCCGAACGGACCAAGGGGAGTGACGTAGCTGAAGTTTCCTTTGTAGTTCTCATACCCCTGGGTCCCGGCCGTCGGGCCGGTTGACGTGGTGCTCCCGATGGTCACCGTCGAGGTGTGGCCGTTCGTCGCGGACGAGGTGTTGCCGATTGTCACCGTGGGAGTGCTGCCGCCGCTTCCGGTGGTGGTACCGGTGAAGACGAAAACGTAGACGCCGACACCTGCTACCGCTAGGACGACTACGAGCATGACAGCGAGCACCAGTGGCGCAACACCCGAGTGGCTCTTGCTCTTCATAGAATCACCTGGACGGCAAACATCGTTGCCTTCTCGATTCGCCTACAGGAAGCCGAAGCCCAGGTGGAAGGCGGCCGCGGTCACAGCGCTGATTATTACGCCAATGATTACATAGACTATGAACGTCGCGATTATCACCGCGACAACGTAGGTTACGACCCTTTCTTTTGGTGTCCCCAGCATTATCGGAAGGCCTAGGTAGAGTATGTACAGCCCGTAGAGCACACCAAGAATCGTCAGGACTCCCAACAGAGGAATTATGTCGAGTATTCCAATCAGGAAGGCGGGAGTGAAGATGAACGCCGCGAGCCTGAGGCTCTTGATCCGATCGGTGGACGAACCAAAGCTGGGCGCCAGCATCCCGATCACCAGCCCGACCACGTAGACGCCTATGATGTCAAGGATGTAGGTCAAGAAAGCGGCAACGAAGGCGTAGGCGACAAAGGACCCCACAAAGCCAAACGGTACGAACAGATTGTAGTACCACAGGTCTCCTATCAGGGTCGCGATGAAGGGAATCGCAGCCAGGACAGCGACGTAGTTCACCATTATGCCCCTCACTGTGGCAGAAGTATCCCTGTTCGCAGTGATGTAGCCCACGGGGTTCCTCACTAGGGCGATGGCGGAGTTTATCGTGCCCATGATGAAGCCCGCAGCCCCCGAACTTGTGCCAGCGTTACTGGGTTGAATCGTGGGCGACGGCGTCGGCCCACCGGCAGGAGATTGACGCAGGGATTTGGGCTGAGAACCGTGACTCGATATGGCCTTCGCCAACCCTAAGGGGTTTGGAGAGCCCCTTCTTAAGTCGTCCCAGGGGATGTCTCGGTGGCCCCAACGAATCGCTTGACTGGATGGAACGGTTAAGGGCCAGCCCGCTGGCGCCAACGAAAAGCCTTCTGCGGATTGTTCATCTCCCGAATCACGTATTGCATAAATCCCACCCCTGCTGCCAACATGCCCTTGAGCGCCCCTCTCCCCGATGACCTGCAGAAGATTCTTGGTCCGAACGAGCAGGCAGAGTTCTACATCGCACAGAAGATCTACCACCCAAAGATAAGCATCGACTCGGTTCTCATCACCAACCAGAGGGTCATCCTCAGGCACCCTCACGCCATGGGACTGAAGAAGGATTATACTGATTACAATTATCAGGATGTAGCCAACGTCGTGCTGGAAAAAGGGTTCACTCGTTCCACCCTCAAGCTTGACCTCAGATTCGGCGGGGAGCCGCTTGCGCTGGAAGACCTGCCCAATTCGGACGCTCAAAGGGCGTACGGCCTCATCCGCGAGAACCTGGGCAGGTATCAGGCTCCCTTCACCCAGGGCGTGATGGGTGCTCCCGGCTATCAGCAGCCCCCGCCTGCTCAACCTCCTACCGCCATGGGACAGACGATGGTCGAAAGAGAAGTGGTCAAGATCAAGTGCAGATACTGTGGTACTCTGAACGACGAGACCGCGAAGGCGTGCGTCAGCTGCGGGGCAACCCTCTGAGAGGCATCTCTTTCTCACGACAATGAATTCAAGGCGTGCTTCCACCGTCCAGTCCACGGGTATATTGGAGGCGCTCCCGATGGCGAAGAAGGTCTGCGTGGTGACAGGGGCGAGTTCAGGCATAGGGAAGGAGACCGCAAAGAAGCTGGCAGAACTTGGGGCCACTGTGGTCATGGTGTGCAGAAACCGGAAACGGGCGGAAGGCGCCATGGCAGAAATCAGAAGCATAAGTAACCAAGCCCCGCTCGATCTTCTGCTCGCCGACTTCGCGTCTCTAGATGCCGTCAGGGCCGCTGCCAAGGAGTTCCTGGAGAGATATGATTCGTTGGACGTCCTGGTAAACAATGCCGGAGCAGTACGCGTGATGCGCTCGGTGACAGCCGATGGCTTCGAAGTCACGTTTCAGGTTGATTACCTCTCCCACTTCCTGCTGACCAACCTCCTGCTGGACTCGTTGAAGAAAAGCGCGCCGTCGCGAATAATCAATGTCTCGTCGGCTTCGCATTACAGGGGCCACTTGGACTTCGACGACATCCAGATGAAGAAGGGGTACGGTGTCATGAAAGCATATTCCCAGGCGAAACTGGCGCAGGTGCTGTTCACCTACGAACTTTCGAGAAGGCTGCAGGGGACGGGGGTCACCGTGAACTGCCTCCATCCCGGAGCCGTGGCGACCAACATGTGGAACGGCTCGATGGGTCCTTTCTCATTTTTGGGGAACGTTTCGAGACTGTTCCTTATCAGCCCAGAGAAGGGGGCGGAGACACCCGTGTACCTGGCCTCGTCGCCTGAGGTCGGGGGCGTCACTGGGAAGTACTACGATCATAGGCGCGAGAAGCAATCTTCGGACGAATCCTACGACCAAGCCGTCGCAAAGAGGCTCTGGGATGAAAGTGAAAAGATGACCGGGCTCTCGACCCCCTCGGGTGCCTCCCCACTCCCCTGAACTGGCCCCTCCCAACAAGGTATTTCTGCCGAACGGGGAGGGTCAAGCACGCGATGCCGGGCGACAAGGGGACGAGGAAGGGGTATTCCTACACGTACCGGACGCCACAGGGCGATGCGTCAGGTTTCGGCACGAGCCCGGAGACACTCTTCTCAATCAGAGACACACTACTGCTGCTCACCGAGGACTGCCTGGTGGTGGAGCGCCCGGAGGGCATGTTCTGTGAGAAACACAATCTCCCCGTGAATAAGGGAGAGACAAGATGCAAGTACCTCGCGTCCCGTTTCGCCAGCAAGGAGGGGGAAGAGAAGTCGAAGGCTCAGGTCCAACAGTACGTTAACGATCTCCTCGGAATCAAGGACCCAAAGACCGTCAAGCGTCTCACTGGGTTCTGATGGCTTTCAGCCCTTTTTCGGTGATTCTGCCGTCGTCCCCGATGTACCCGCCGAGCTGAAGCTTGGCAACCTCCTTACCGAGAGTGGCCGGAGGGACCTTCGTGACTCTGTCCAGCTTCTCTATGCCCTTGACGTGCGGAAGAGTGCGCAGTATCTGCAGTTCCAGTTCAGACAGGTTTTCGTCCCCAGGCATTGACCGCAACCGGGGTCCGGCGGTGCTATTGAACCCTGGGGCCCTGTCACACGTGAACAGCACTTCCCGTCAATGGTTATCTTGGCCCCATGCCACCCTCCTGCTGAGGTGAAGAAAGGTGACTAGCACTATTCCAACGGGTTCATCCCACACGCTCGAAAGTGTCAAGACCCTCGGAGGCGTCGGCTCCATCCTGACCCTGCTCGGGTTCGTCCCAACGGTCGGCGCGGTGCTCGCAATAATCGGCCTGATACTCGTTCTTGTGGCTTTCAAGTATGCATCAGACATCCTCGGCGACCCCAAGATCTTCAACAACGTGCTCTACGCGGTAATCCTAGGCATAATAGGCCTCGTAGTGGGCGTGGTCGTTGTCGTTGCCACCGTATTCCAGGCGATGGGCATGGGCTACCTGTCCAGCTCCTTCGCATACACTGGGCCCACCAGCGTGACAACCGGGGACATAATGGGCATGCTCGGGACAATCTTGATCGGCCTGGCAGCAATCTGGGTCTGCTTCGTGGTGTCATCCATATTCCTCAGAAGAGGCTATGGAGAGCTGGGGAGGAGACTCAATGTGGGCCTCTTCGGAACTGGGGCGCTGCTCTACCTAATCGGGGCCGTTCTTGTCATAGTCCTGGTCGGGTTCCTGCTCATCCTTGTAGCCGATATCCTATTCATCGTGGCCTTCTTCTCTATCAACACGCAACTCCCTCCGCCATCGCCGATGGCTCAGCCGGCTCAGTCCTCGATGTGACAGGAAAGCAGAGGGCCGAGCCATCCCCCATTTGTGGCAGGGCCGCGCCTCGGCTGCTTAGGACGCTCGTGTCCCATTGGGTACGTGTTTCTCCGGTACCGCGAGAACGGGAGTCATCCCGTCTTCGTAGCCCAAGTCGAAGAGCATCCCTTCGGAGAGCTCCCCCATCATCTTCTTTGGCTCAAGGTTAACAACGAAGAGGGCCTGCTTTCCCTCTATCTCCTTTGGGTCAGCCCGCTCCTTCTTCATGCCAGCAAGTATCCTGCGTCTATGGTCTCCGAAATCGACCGTCAGCCTCACAAGCCTGTCGGAGCCCGAGACGTCTTCGACTGACTCGATGGTCCCGACGCGTATGTCGACCCGGTCGAGGTCTGATTTGGTGATCGTGGGTTTAATTTGAGCCATCCTTGGTGCAGACCCGCCTGGCGCAGCTAATTGGCGTTTTGCCCCACCGGCGGGAAGCGGATGGAATGGCTGAATTCCCTGTTTCGCGGCCGAGGCACGCTTCCGGCATCCCTGGGGCAACATTTGTTTGATGAGCTCACTTCCCTCGAGGGCGAGCGCTTGAAGATAGACCACTGCGAATTTCCGGAAGGTCTTCTATACGACGTTGAACAGGGAACCTGGGCAGATTTGAAAGGGGACGCCATCCGGGTCGGAATCACAAGCCTCCTCTCCTGGTCCTTCGGCGTCTTCTCTGCAATCACCTTCAGGAACATAGGCACATCTCTGGTCCGAGGTCAGGTCATGGGCACCATGGAGGGGTCGAAGCATTTCGACGTGTTTCGTTCCCCCGTCTCTGGAATCCTCTCCGCGGTCAACGAGCATCTCGTTGACGAACCCGGGCTACTCAACAGGGACCCGTATGGGGAAGCTTGGTTCGCCGAAATCAGGCTCAAGGATGTCGGCGAGCTCGGAGTGCTGGGGAAGCTCCCTGAGGCGAAGCCTAGGATAGCCGAGCTGCTCAAGGAACGCCATGTGCACTGTTTCGCTGCCTTTCCCGACTTCGAGGTGTTCGACACGGGCGTAGAGTGCCAGGCTGTGCTCGCCAAGCTCAACGAACTCCTGGAGAGGAGCACCCCGGGGACCGTGGTGCACGTAATATCCGACGACAGCAGCGCCGAGGTAGAGATGCAACGATGGTCTGATCAGACGGGGAACTCCATCGTCGACATGCAGAAAGAAGGGAGAATCTTCCACTACATCGTCAGAAAGGAGCACTAGAAGGCCGCCGGGGCTAGCGCTCGATGGGGAGCATGACCGAGTTTCCCCACTCGGTCCAAGAACCATCGTAGTTCCTGACATCGGGGTATCCCAGCAGGTACTTCAGGGCGAACCAAGTGTGCGATGACCGTTCCCCGATTCTGCAGTAGGTGATTACCATCTTGTTCCTCTCGACCCCCTTCGAGCTGTACAGGTTCTCAAGATCCTTGCGGCTCTTGAATGTCCCGTCGGCGTCGTTCACCGCCTGCGCCCACGGGATGTTCTTCGCCCCAGGAATATGCCCCCCTCTCTGGGACTGCTCGTCAGGATACTCTGGAGGGGCGGTGATTTCTCCTGAGAACTCCTTCGGCCCCCTCACGTCTACAAGCACCCTGTCCTTTTGCCCTATCGAAGCCCTCACGCTATCCCTGTAGATTCGAACCTTGGTGTCTGGGCCTCCGATGTGAAATTCCTTGGGTTCGTAGACGGGCACTTCCTTAGTGAGCGGCCTGTCCTCAATAAGCCACTTCTTACGTCCGCCGTCCATCAGTCTCACGTTCTCGACCTTGTAGTACTTCAAGTCCCAGAAGGCGTAGGCAGCAAACCAGTTGTTGAAGTCCCCGTAGAGTATGACAGACATTTCCGGTGAGATGCCGCTCCTCTTCAACAGGCCTTCCAGCTGTTCCTTCGAAAGGATGTCCCGGGTTGACGGGTCGTTCATGTCCTTCTTCCAGTCAAATATCACCGCGCCCGGTATGTGGCCCTGAAGGTAGTTCGAGGCAGGGTCATAGTCCACTTCGACTAATCGGACTTTTGGATCCTCCAGGCGCTCGAACACCCACTGTGTAGTTACCAGGACTTCGGGATGGGCGTACGCTTCGGCCATATTATAACATATGTGATAATGCCGATATAAGCTTGGCTGTTTGCCTGATTTGAGCCAAATGGCGGGCCTCCTGCACTTTCACAGGGTCGCCGGGTCCGCACCTTTGCGCAGTCCAACATTGTAGCCGAGCACCAGACCGAGCAGGGCTCCCCCGGCGTGGGCTATCCAGTCCACGTGTGCGGAAGAGAAGCTGCTTATGATGAAGATAAGCACGAACCAGAGCATCAGGACCACGTTAACCCTCCTGCTCGTCACCAAATCGAACGAAACCACCCCTGCGAGCAGTCCGAAGATTCCGCCCGAGGCGCCGAAGCTGACCACTCGCGGGCCGTTGGCCAGGCCGAAGATATTGCCCGCGATGCCCGTGGCCAAGAAAACTGCGTAGTACTGCCTCTTGCTGTAGGTGTACGAAAAGAAGCCGTCCAGCCAGGCCAGGGCAAGGGCGTTGAAGGCCACGTCTATGACTCCCAAAACGTTCAGAGGCGCCACGATTATCGACGTGACAAGCTGCCAGATCTTTCCAGCGAAGACGTCCCCGTTGTCTTGCAGCAGGAAGTCGGTCAGGGGTCGTCTATCCACTGATATGAAGGCGAGGGCTGTGCCTATCACCAGCCCTCCGATGACCATGTAGATTAGGTTCTTCCCTTGTTCGGAGAGCTGCAAGTCTAATCTCCGGCGATTAAACGCTCGCCGATTCTGTGCTCTCCTCTGTCAGGCGGTCCCCGGCCTTGACCCGTCCTTCTGTGAGGACTCTGGCGTACCACCCGCGCCTCCCCAGCATGACCTTGAGGAAGCCCGGACCCCTGGACCCTCCGACGTATGGAAGCAGGAACAGGTTGTCGCAAGGATCGCAGGCCTTTGTGATCTGAATGTGGACTTGGCCTGCTGCGAAGACCTTCCCGACGCCAAAAGCTTCGTACGGAATCCCGCTGGTGGTGAAGTTCTCCCCAAGGTCTCCCGGCTTTATCGGCCAGCCTTCCGAGTTCAGCTCTCTGATGGTTTCGATGGGCATGACCAGCAGCGCCTGGTCGGGGTCATCCTGGCGTTCCTCATGCCTATAGACGTTGAAGTCCCCTTCCATGCCTGCCCTTGTTACGAACACCGAGTCCACCGGCTTCTTCGGGAGGCCGTGCTCTCCTTTGGTCTGGGGCTTCATGTTGATCTGTCGAATCTCTCCGGGCACGTCCCGGGCGGGGATGGACCTGTTAATTTGGCTTGGCCAAATGGCAGCCTTCCTCCGTTCCACGCTCAGGGACAGTTGCGTGGCAGGTTCGACCCTAGTTCACTAGCCAATCAGTGTGCGGGGAACTTCACTCTGGCCGCCCCTTTGTGTCTTCCAAGTAACCATCGATCATACCACGCACTGCGTCCGAGAATATCGCCTCGGCCATGGCCTCGTAGCCCAGGTGACTCAAATGCAGCCCGTCGTTCGAATATTCTTCCTGCAGTCTTCCTGCCGAATCGGCGGTTGCTGTGAAGAGGTCCACGCAGACGATGCCGCGAGACTCACTGCAATCTCTGATGAGCCCGTTGAGCTGCAATCTGGGTGGGATGCCCTCGTCGTAACCGCGCACGGACGGGACGGTGCAGGCGACTGGCTGTATATCATTATTCAGCGCCTCGTCATACATGCCGGCAAGGTTCTCGGCCACCGGTGACGGGCCCGTTCCCCACCCGAGGTCGTTTGACCCTCCCAGGATTATCACCGCGTCTGGCCTGAGCCCAACCACGTCGCGGCCGAAACGGTCCACCATGTCGTCGGTGAGCTCGCCCACAATCCCGCGGTTAAGAAATTCAACCCTGAAGCCAGGTGCCCTTTCGCTGAGCATCCCATCTACTCGATTGCTTAGGAAGGCAGTGTACGGGGCAGTCTTGGGGAACTCTTCATCCTCTGTAGGCGACTGGTAACCCACAGTGAGGCTGTCTCCGAAGGCGACGATGAGCTTCATGCTCGGATTTCTGTCACTGCCTGTCGTCAAACTCGAATCACTGACGCTGCCGTGGTAGTATCATGGCTCTGTAGCACTGTTCCATCTTTGTTATTACTCCTCCCTCCTCCTCTATCCCAGCTCGGTGCTCGCGCATCCTAGCGTGAGTCCGCAGCGGACTGGGGCTGGGCGGGAAGTTCGTCTAGGGTCATCCCGCCCCTCCCACAGCCTCCTTCACTTACTAAAACGCTGCCGTTCGCCTTGGCTCCGAAAATTGGGCGCTCCCCGAAGCACGTTTGGACGACCATCCGGAATTGCGTCACTGGGTTGCCGGCTGAGAGCTGGGAAAGGCTTAAGCCGATTCGAGGAAAGGATAACACGAGCGCAGGCCTTGGCTGCCTCGAGTCGTCTTGAGTGGTTTGAACAGCTTCCCTGCTCGGTAATGGTGTGCGACAGGAAGTACAAGATACTCTACATGAACGACAAGGCCGCAAAGGACCACGCCGACGACGGTGGCAGGGCTTTAGTCGGAACTGACTTGATGGAATGCCACCCGCCGGATGCTCAGGCAAAGCTGAGGGAGGTGCTCACTTCAGGCCGACCTAACGTGTACACGACAGGGAAGAGGGGGAGGAAGAAGCTCGTCTACCAGTGCCAGTGGAAAAAAGGAAGGTGGGTTGGCGGAGTTGTGCAGCTGGTCATTGAACTTCCAAGAGACATGCCCAACCACGTAGGATGACTGGCCGAGCTTGAGCGATGCGTTAGGTGACCAGCAAGATCCTTCATTCTGACACCGGCGACCGTGCCCGTCCTACTGCGTTGCAGATTTCAGGGGCGTTGACCCCGTCTCAGACTCGGAGTTCATGAAGTGGCCGCCGATCCCTGTTGCCCACACGACAACGGGGTACACGATCATCCTCTCCATCCCGCCAACTCCGAGCCCGAACAGGACGTTCGCGGTGAAAAGGACGATGGCGACGAGGTTGACCACGCCAAGGATCACTGAGAAATACGACATGGGCGACTTTGCAAGCCGATATCCCCAGATTGCTGAGAGCCCGGCGAAGAGGAAGGCGACGTCAGAGGTGATTTCGTGAGCAACTGGATTGGTCTCTGGAAAGATCCCCACGCCCATGGCCCCTATTCCTGTGAGGAGAATCAGGAGGGAAAAGACCTTCATCTTCTGGGGGCGCCAGAAGAGGTAGGCCGAGATTACCAGAAAGACACCCAACAGGAATACGGAGGAGTTGAAAATGTTCGAAGTTGGCTGATAAATGACACAAACACCTGCGTTGGGGAAGACCCCGTTACAGTATGCACCCAAGTCCGCTTATCAGTTGAGTTGGAGCAGCTTAGCAGCCTAGGCGCCTTTCACCCTTAATTATCTCTAAATCCAGATTCTGGCCAATGCCTCGAATCGAAGTCTACGAAGGCTCTCAGAAGATTGCTGACGTCGGACTCCCGGAGAAGAAGTTCAGCACAGGCTCCGTGGGCTACTGGGCCTCCCAGAAGCTTGAGATCAACGGGAAGAGGTACCAATGTCAAATACAACTAGTCGAAATTGGATCTCGCCCTAAGCCAAGCTGATTCCTCTTCTTCTCAGCTCTTCGTTCACCTCATTCCGGATGTCGGCGTAAATTCGTCGGCGGTCAAACTCGTAGAGCATTTGATGGTCGAAGCACCGTAAGTCGTATACTTTCTGATTGCCCAGACGCGCCTGTATTTTCGTCCCAACTTCCTTCTCTATTTTGCAAACCATGCGTTAAGGTACCCGTGACTTCGGCTCGGCTAGGACGCCCTCTTCTCTTTACATTCGGCGCACAACCTGAATCTTGTTGCATTCGGTTTGCCACAGTAGGTGCACAGGCCCCGCCCTATCCTCCTTTCACGCCATTGCTTCATGTACGCTCTCTTCTGTTCCAATGTTCCTTGGGGCAACTCGATGGTTCTCGAGAGTTCTCTTTGCAATTGAGCCCTATGTTTCGATAAAGAGATTGGTAGTAGGAGAGCAGAGTGAAAGTGGTTTAGGATTGGCATCTTGGAT
>Ga0335081_10000886_pt1 | contig 47971 bp, 40 predicted proteins | sample Lox_Sample_35_FD_206713 | JGI IMG/M metagenome (GOLD analysis project Ga0335081, IMG submission 206713) | Soil microbial communities from Loxahatchee National Wildlife Refuge, Florida, United States - Lox_Sample_3.5 | ecosystem: Environmental > Terrestrial > Soil > Wetlands | place: USA... | reverse complement strand
CATTGACCAACCTCGGTTGCTACGCGTTCGGCAGTTCTGTCCTGGTCCCCGCGCCATATGGTGGCTACGGGCAGTCGCAATATAACCTTTGGTACGGAGATGGTTTCCGCAACGTGGATTTCTCGGTAGCAAAGGCTTTCAAGATCAAGGAACGCCTCTCTGCCGAGTTCCGCGCTGAGTTCTTCAATGTTTTCAACTGGGTCAATTTGGTGAATCCGTTTGGCGGGCCAGGCGGCAACGGAGGCAGTTTGAATCCGAGCCGCGCATCTGGCGGCGCAGGGCTCGCATTTGTCAGCAACACCCCTGACAACGCCGGTTCCAACCCCGTCCTCGGTTCGGGCGGCGCTCGTGACATTCAGCTCGGTCTGAAACTGATCTTCTAGACCGAATTCGAGTAATTCCCAGATCGAAGAACACAACGAAAAAGGCCGGAAGAGATTCCGGCCTTTTTCGCGCAATCCTGCTGCTTTTTTAATTCGTGCTTCAGGGTACGAGCAGCAGCTTACCTGTCGTCTTGCGCGCTTCCAAGTCCCGCTGCGCCTGCGCCGCCTCGCTCAGCGGGTAGACGTGTCCGATGCTTAGTTTCAATTTCCCTGCGGCGACCCACTGGAAGATATCGCGCGACCTTTGCTCCAGCTCCTCCCTCGAGGCGATGTAGCTTCCGAGCGACGGGCGAGTCAGGAAAAGCGACCCCTTTTGCATCAATGTGATCGGGTCCACCGGGGGCACCGGGCCGCTGGAGGCGCCAAACAAAACCAGATAGCCCCGCGGCCGCAGCAAGTTCAGATCCTTGTCGAACGTGCTCTTGCCCACGCCGTCGTAGATCACCTCAACGCCTTTTCCCTCCGTCATCCGCTTGGTCTCGGCCTCGAAATCCTGCTGGGTGTAAATGATGGCTTCGTCCGCGCCCAGCGCGCGCGCCAATTTCGCTTTCTCCTCCGTGCCCGCCGTGGCAATTACGCGCGCGCCGATCTGCTTGGCCATCTGCACCAGCAGTTGACCGACGCCTCCCGCTGCCGCGTGGATCAACGCCGTCTCGCCCTTCTTCAGCGGATACGTGCTGTGCGTCAAGTAATGCGCCGTCATTCCTTGCAGCATGGCCGCAGCCGCCTGCTGGTCGCTGATCCCTTCGGGAACGCGTACGGCGCGATCGCCGGGTATGGCCGCATATTCCGCGTACGAACCGAGAACACTGGTGTAAGCCACGCGGTCTCCCGCCTTCCACATCTTCACTTCGGCGCCCACGGCGTGCACCCTGCCCGCCGCCTCCTGCCCCTCGACAAACGGCGGCTTGGCCGGATACCGTCCTTCTCGAAAATAGACGTCGATGAAGTTGACGCCGATCGCCGTCACCTTCACCACGATTTCGTTCGGCTTTGGTTCCGGGATCGGAACGTCGGCCAGTTGCAACACTTCAGGACCGCCATAACGTGGCACCTGAATCGCTTTCATAATTGTGTGCAGTCTCCTCTAGGCACAGTCCAATCGCTCGCAGCGCTTCTCATCTTACTCTTTGCGCCGGACAAGCGCGCCGCTGTGGCTGCGCAAGGGCACGCCAGCGCATATTTTCGGCGCGCTAATATACACTGAGACGCCTACCGCGTTACAGCCGTGTTCCGAAGTGGCACGGCGGCTCTCCCGCCAGAACGATAGCTCAACTCCTAGCACGCCTGTATGATGATTTCTACGATAGTCACTCCCGCACAGGGGGCAAAACATGGCCATGGAAACAGCGGCGGCAATTCTCACGAACCTTGCTTTCGAGCAGAACAAAAAACTTAAATCCAAGTTGACCGCAGCCCAAGGAAAGGAGAAAGAGTTGGCTTCCGTGATGATGCCTTTATTCAGACAGATACTTTCCGAGATGGAAAGGGCCGGGCGGACTCACAAATTCGCTTCCGCCGTGCCTGTTCGCTCGGCGGGGGGCGGGCACAAGCGTCTGCAGTCGAGCCTGCGACGCACGACGAAGGGGCATGATCGGAGCGAGGAACACGACATCGGCGGCGAAGGCTGATCGATTTCAACTTCCGCATCGGCCTATTCGCCGGGGCCGGGCACTCCTCGGCCACCGAACTATCCGTACTCGCCGAGCCCTGCGAGAGAAAACCGCCGTTTAAACGAGGACGGGCTCTTTCGCCATTCTTACGTTGTTATGATTGTGGTTCTTCGCGCACGCATCGCAGAGTAGCGCCCGGTAGCTGCTGCCGTCCTTCGAGCCGGCGTCCGGCACCGGATTCCAACCTTTTGTCTTCGTCAGCTTGCCAGACGCTATCCCTTGAAACAGATGCTCGCAGATGTACTCCATTCCGTCGGCCTGCGCCTTTTGCATGTCGGCAAGCTTGTGAATCCAGATGGTTTGAGCCATGCTTCCTCCTAATCGAGGTTCCACTCTGGCACACGGCCACGCGCGCAAACACCTGCCCGCAAGGCCAGATGTTCTTTACAGGCACCCACAACCCTGCGTTCGGGCTGGCCAAGGGGCGTTCACGCCGGGTGCAGGGCATCAAGCCCGCGAGCTCTCCTTCTCTCGGCGTTCATCTGGCTGTAACATACAGGGCACACGATAACTTCCCCTCCATGCGCGTCCTGGACAAGGTTCTACTCGAGCAGCTTTCCACCGAGTTGGCCGTGCTTTACTCCGAGATGCTGGAGTCGGAACTTTCGCTCGTCAAACTGCCCTTCGCGGTTCACGAAGCACACCGCCGCAGCGCGCGAAACCTGGCCCACTATCTCGCTCTGCGCCGGCATGACATCCGCCAATTGCAAACCCAGCTTGCGCTGCTCGGCCTCTCCTCCCTTGGCCGAACGGAGAGTCACGTCCTTACCGCTGTCCAGACCGTCCATCATGTCTTGACTGCTTTGCTGGGTAGCTCCCACGACTCACTGCCGCCGCCCGATGATCCTGCCATTGAGATCGACGAGGGAATCGAGTTGCTCGAGTCCAACGCGGACGCCCTCTTGGGTCCTCCTTCGCCCGATAGAAAGGTCCGCATCATGGTGACCATGTCCTCCGACGCGGCCACCGACTACAAACTGGTTCGTGACCTGGTCCGGAACGGCATGGACTGCATGCGCATCAACTGTGCCCATGACCATCCGGAGGCGTGGCTCGGTATGATACGGAACCTCCAAAAAGCTCGCGAGGAGACCGGCCGAAACTGCCGCCTTCTGATGGATCTCGCCGGCCCCAAGCTGCGCACCGGTCCCATCGAGCCCGGCCCTGCCGTGATCAAATGCAGGCCCAAGCGAGACATCTTAGGCCGTGTGGAGACGCCCGCTCGCATCTGGCTTACTTCGAGCGAGCAGCCCGACTCGGCTCCCGGCCCCGCTGCGGCCTCCCTTCCGCTCTCGGCCAAGTTTCTCAAGACCCTCCGCACCGGCGACAGGATCGAGCTTCACGACGCCCGCGGAGCCCGTCGCACGCTGCGCATTACCAAGATTGTGGGTGGAAGTTGCTGGGCCGAAGCGAAACAAACGATCTATTTCAGGCCCGGGCTTCCACTGCACGCGATCAGCCGCGCAAAAGCGGATGTTACGAAAGGCGCGTCAACTCGCATCGGGAAACTCCCGCCGCTTGCGCAGACGCTGCTTCTGAAGCCCGGCGATAAGCTGATCCTGCGGCGTAGGAACGCCATGGGACGGCTCGCCAAATTCAGCAAGACGGGAAAATTGGTCGTCCCTGCTGAGATCGGCGTCTCCCTGCCGCAAATCCTCGATCACGCCCAACGCGGCCAGCCGGTATGGTTTGACGACGGAAAAATCGGCGGCGTCATCCGCTCGGTGAACGCTGATTCCGTATCCGTTGAGATTACACAGGCGCGTCCCGATGGCGAAAAACTCGGCGCTGAAAAAGGAATTAACCTCCCCGAGACGCGCATTGACCTCTCCTCGCTCACAGAGGATGACCTGGAAGCGCTAAAGTTCGTCGTGCAGCACGCAGACCTTGTGGGCTACTCGTTCGTGCGCAGCGAGTCTGACGTCTGCCGGCTTCTCGAGCGCCTGGAAGAGCTCGGCGGCCATCACCTTGGCCTGATTCTCAAGATCGAGACGCGGCAAGGCTTCGACAATCTTCCTAAACTGATTCTCGCCGCCATGCGCATGCGCTCCTTCGGAGTGATGATCGCCCGCGGTGACCTCGCCGTGGAATGCGGCTACCAGCGCCTGGCGGAAGTGCAAGAGGAGATCCTCTGGATTTGCGAAGCGGCCCACGTTCCCGTGATTTGGGCCACGCAGGTTCTCGAAACCTTAGCCAAGAAAGGCATGCCGTCGCGTTCGGAAATCAGCGACGCCGCCATGGGGGAACGCGCCGAGTGCGTCATGCTGAACAAAGGGCCGTACGCCGTCACCACCGTCAGTGTCCTTGCTGATATCCTCACCCGCATGCAAGCGCACCAGGAGAAAAAGCGCTCCATGCTGCGGCAGCTTCATCTGGCCGCCTCCTTCGCCACGACCGTCTGACAAACCCACAGGCGGCGTCGACGCGTTCCCTTAGATCCAATGCTTCCGCAGCAGCCACACCTTGATGATCTGCGTAAGCGTCACGTAGCTGAACAGAATGAGCGCCAGGATCGGCCAATACAGGTGCGGCAGGTGCGTGAAGCCCAGCGCCGGGGCAATCGGCGAATACGGCAGCCACATCCCCAGCGCCATGATCGTTACCGTGGTGGCGGTCAGCGACAAACTCGCTCGGCTCTGTATGAAGGGGATCTTGTTTGTGCGAATGACGTGGATGATGAGCGTCTGCGTCATCAAGGACTCCACGAACCAGCCTGTCTGAAACAGCGGCGCTCGGGAACGGTCCCAACAGTTGAAGAGGTAAAGCATCACGAAAAACGTCGCGTAATCGAAAATCGAACTGATGGGCCCGACGAACAGGATGAATCGCTTGAGCTCCCCGATGTTCCAGGGCCGCGGCCGGGTAACCTGCTCTTCGTCCACGGCGTCCGCCGGGATGGGCACCTGTGAGAAGTCGTATAGAAGGTTGTTCGTTAACACCTGAATGGGCGCCATCGGCAGGTAAGGCAGGAAGGCGCTCGCCCCCAGCACGCTGAACATATTTCCAAAGTTCGAGCTCGCCCCCATGCGGATGTACTTGACGATATTCGCAAACACCTTGCGGCCTTCGATCACGCCCTCTTCCAGCACCACCAGGTTTTTCTCCAGCAGAATCAGATCCGCCGATTCCTTGGCGATGTCGGTGGCGTTGTCCACGGAGATGCCCACGTCGGCAACGCGCAGCGCGGGAGCATCGTTGATTCCATCACCCATGAATCCTACGACGTGCCCCTTGCCCCGCAGCGCGCGTATGACGCGGTCTTTATGCGCGGGTGAGAGCCGGGCAAAGAGCACCGCCCGGTCCGCTGCTTCAGCCAACTCCGCATCGGTCATCCGCTCCACGTCCGCGCCCAGCAACATGGGATCTGCAGACAAGCCAACGTCCCTGCAAACTTTGCGGCTGATGAGCGGATTATCCCCGGTAAGGATTTTCATGCTTACGCCATGGCTGTGCAGCGCCGCCAGGGCGCGGCCGGCTGTGTCTTTGGGTGGATCCAGAAAAGCCACATAGCCCTTGAGTATAAGATCGTGCTCGTCTTGCTTGGCGCAAATCCGCTTCCCAGACAGTTCCTTTGTTGCCACTGCCAGCACGCGGAACCCGTCATCGCTGAGGCGGTCGTACTCTTCCTTCAAACCTGCCACATGTCCCGTGTCCATTGCCGATAACTTACCGTCCAGCTCAAATTGCGAGCAGTGCAGGAACACTTCTTCCGGGGCGCCTTTGGTGAGCAGGATGGACTTGCCCTCGGGGTCCTCGACCAGGACGGACATCATGCGCCGGGTGAAGTCGAACGGAATCTCATCCAGTTTCTTGTACCTTTCCACAACGGCTTTGCCATGGAAGTCGGAACTGTCTAGAATCGCGCGATCCAGCAGGTTTTTTAGCCCTGTCTGGAAGTAGCTGATCAGGTATCCGTCGAGCAGCACCTCGTCGGATTCCCGGCCCGAGACGTCGCAATGCCGCATGAGAACCACGCGATCCTCAGTGAGCGTACCCGTCTTGTCGGTGCACAGCACATCCATACCGCCGAAGTTCTGAATGGAGTTGAGCCGCTTGACGATCACCTTCTTCCGGCTCATGGCGATCGCGCCGCTCGAAAGGCAGACCGACACGATCATCGGCAGCATCTCGGGAGTGAGTCCCACCGCCACAGCCAAGGCAAAGAAAAACGCTTCCCTCCAATCCCCCTTCGTGAATCCGTTAATAAGGAAAACCAGCGGCACCATCACGGCCATCAACCGCAACATGAGCCACGTGAAGCGGTTGAGCCCCTCGTCGAAGCTCGTTTGCACCCGTTCGCCGCTGATCTCATGGGCCATAGTGCCGAAATAGGTCTGCACGCCCGTCGCTACGACTACGGCAGTCGCCGTGCCGCTTTCGACGCTCGTCCCCATAAAGCAAATATTCTTGAGCTCGGTCGGTGAGCTCTCCCCCTTGGTTTCTGGATCGTGGATTTTCTCGGCGGGAAGCGACTCGCCGGTGAGGGCGCTTTGGCTCACGAAGAGGTCTTTCGACGACAGTAGCCGCACGTCGCCAGGAATCATGTCGCCAGCGGTCAGCCTGACGACGTCTCCGGGCACTAAATCCCGGAGAGGCACTTCCCTGGCCTCGCCGTCCCGAACGACCGTAGCGGTTACGTGAATCATGGCCTTGAGCTTCTGGGCGGCGGCATCCGCGCGGGCTTCCTGCCAAAACCGGAGCACCACGCCGAGCGCCACCATGCTCGCCATCACCGTGCCCCCGCGCGGGTCGCCCGTCAGGAATGAGATTACCGACAAAGCGGTGAGCAGAATGACTAGCGGGTTGCGCGTAGCTTTCACCAGGCGGAGGAGCCAGCCTTGCTTACGTTCTTGCGCGATCTCATTCGGACCCGCCGTCCGCGCCCGTTCTTTCGCCTCCCCATCCGTCAAGCCGTCGAGCGACGTTCGCAAATCCAGAAGCACTTGTTCGCCCGGCTTCCCGGCAGCCTCGAGAACGGCGGGCGAAACACGAATATTCTGCTTTTTCGATTTGGAGGGAGCCGGCGGCTCAGGGGAATGAGCCGGTGGCGTCTCGACGTTAGTGCCCGCCGCGGCACGGCCGTTGATCAGAGCCGTTGCCGGGCGGTCATCTGGTGATGTCACGTCTCTTTGCCCCTCTTGGCATGAACCCTTCGCGACCCATCTGACTACTATATCCCGGCGGGAGTTCTTCGTGGTTACGCATCGATGAATCGGAAGGAGCGAACCTTAGAGCATGGAAACTTCGCCGCACATTCCCATACTTGCCCGTCTTGATCACGGCGTTATACTGATTTCATGCGACAGGCTTCTTCCATGGGACGGGCACTGTCGACATCGGCGCATTTGCCGAGAAGGAGGTGATCCAGTGAGGTTAGGTTTACCTTGACGCAGTCGAGGAGGCGCTTGTGACTCCTTACCGAGCGCCTCTGTCCTTTTCCCCTCCCCACGAAGCTCTTAAGCTCCTTATAGTATTTCCTTCGAGTGGTCTACACTTAATCCTCCTGGTGGCGTCATCTTTTTCTCGATGATTGCACATCGAGAAGCATTGTCGGGCACCGCGAAAAAACTGCCTCGCCACAATTTCTAACGCAGCATTCCCCCTCTTCCTGGCAGGCAACCTGCTCCTAGTTACCCACCTGCCCAGATCGAGACCCCAGGCACGCCTGAAGGAGGAAACACCCAATGCGAACGCTTCTGCCTTTGGCTTTTCTGTCTCTCGTCGGGTTGACGTCGGCGGCTGTGTCGGCAAGGACGCGGCCAGCCCCGGCTGCCGCTCAGTCAGCGCAACAGAACCAGCAGGAAAGAAAGTCCATTGAGGGAACCGTGATATCCATTGGAGACAAGGGACGCTCTTTTGCTCTCGAAACCAACGACAGCGGGAAGAAGCAAACGCTCCAGTTTGTCGTGGACCAGGAAACTCAGGTGCAAGGTCAGGTTAAGGTCGGCACTCCAGTAAGGGTTGAATACGTCGCTATGGCTGACCAGAACGTGGCCAAAACCATCACGCCGACCCAGGGCTAGCTGCTTCGATCTTTCGTTCGCACAAACAAGGCGGAGCCGAAGACCGGTTCCGCCTCGCTCTTATACGGGATCGCCCAAATGGTAAAGTTCTCGGCCCACCGGCACCATTCTTGACTTCGGAAGAACGTTGTCCTCCGGCGCGTTTCCCCTTTTTCTGTTGTATGATGGCCGCGATTAGGGAGAACACATGAAATCAAAATCTGTCGCCTTTTTCCTCTTTTTTGCGCTTCTCGCGGTCGGGTCTCTCGCCGCTCAGACCGACAACTCCAGCCCCACCAAAGTGGAGGGAAAGTCGAAGAAGACGGCTTCCGGCGCGGAGTATTGGGATCTCAAGGCCGGCACCGGCGCCACCGCCACCAACGGAAAAACAGTCACCGTGCATTACACGGGATGGCTCGCATCGAACGGCAAGAAATTCGATAGCTCCGTGGACCGGGGCCAGCCGTTCATGTTCGAACTTGGCGCTGGCCACGTAATCAAGGGTTGGGAAGAGGGCGTCGCCGGAATGAAGGTCGGCGGCAAGCGCCAGTTGCGCATTCCTCCCGAACTCGGCTACGGCTCGCGCGGAGCCGGCGGCGTCATTCCGCCCAACGCTACTCTGATTTTCGACGTCGAGCTTCTTGACGTCAGCAAGTAACTACCCGGCGAGAATAGTCATGCTGAGCAACCGCTCTGGCCGTCCAGCACAGGTCCGTTTGTGCCTGCGCTGGATGGTTCGGTTGCCTTTGTTTTAAGCCACCTCGACCCATTCACCCCGAGCGCCACTCGGCCATCTGCCTTGACCGGATCAGGCACTCTCGGAGCACTTCTTGAACTCGCAGGACCCTCCATACAGCGAAATCCATGCGTGCGTTTTATGTCTTTTTCACGCCTTTGGGCGGACTCTGTATCCGCAGCGAAAGTCTTGCGCCTTTTGCCGCCAACGCGAGCGAAAGGTTAAGCGGAGAGGTGGTCGCCATGATTCTGATCTTAGCCGCGGTTCTGCTCTCGCCTTTGCCCCAAACTCACCAGACCTCAACGGCGGAAAACCTTACTCCACAGCAGGTCAAATCCCTTGAAGTCTCGGCCAAGACCGCGCGCGATCACGAGCGCCTGGCGGCCTACTACCGGTCGCAACTCGAACAGGCGCAGAAGAACCTCGCGGACGCACAGGAGCTCTTGAAGAAGTGGGAGCCCGCCGAACGCGCTTCGAAAACGCCCGACCCCTATCCCCACGCGCGAAGACTTGTTTCCGAGTACAGCGCCCAAGTCGAAAAATATTCAAAACTTGCCGACCTGCATGAAAAGAAGGCACGAGCTATCGAGGCGGATCAAGACCCCGAAAAAATAAAAGTTCCGGAGGCGAAATCACCCTTGGTCGGTTCAGGTCCTCCGAGGTGAAGCTAGATTCAATGCGCGCCAGTCATTTTCGATGTGAGGTTCCCGAGTCGCTGCTGAGGAAGCTGTAAGCAGCGAAAGCCCGCCCACTGCTTGCACCCCACCCGCCTCGGCCTTGCCGATTTCCCTAACCCATTGCAAAGTATCCAGGTGCCCAAACCTGACAAACGCGCCCTCCCCGAACTCGGCCGTCAATTCTTGCAGCTCCACGACCGCCGCAGGATTCTCGTTCTTCCAAACGCATGGGACGTCGCCAGCGCCCGCATCTTCGAGGACGCCGGCTTCCCCGCCATTGCCACTACCAGCGGCGGCATAGCCAATTCCCTCGGCTATAGCGACGGGCAGCGCATTCCCCGGGACGCTATGATCGAGGTTGTCCATCGCATCGCTGCCGCTGTCTCCGTCCCCGTAACTGCCGATATGGAAGCGGGCTATGGCGCCACGCCCGAAGCCGTTGCTGATACCGCGCGGCAGGCCATCGCCGCCGGCGCCGTCGGTATGAACCTCGAAGATGGAGTGCCCGGCAAGCCCGATGCGCTCGTCGACTTGAGCCTACAGAAAGAAGTCATTCGCGCCGTCATTGAAACTTGCAACACTCTTCACGTCCCCTTCGTCCTGAATGCCCGCACCGATATCTTCCTGCACAGCATTGGCCCCGCGGAAACGCGCCTGCCGCGCGCCCTCGAACGGCTGAACGCCTATCGCGATTCCGGCGCGCAATGTTTGTTTGTCCCTGGCGTAACCGACGAGCAAACCATTGGACAACTGGTTCGCGGCGTGAATGGTCCGCTGAATATCCTTGCGACCGCGGGTTCGCCAGCGATCCCAACCCTCGAGCGGCTCGGCGTCGCCCGGGTCAGCTTGGGTTCCGGACCGATGCGCGCCTCGCTTGGCCTCCTGAAGCGCATGGCGCGACAGATTCGGGAGGATGGCTCCTTCGCGCTGATGGCGCAAGACGCTCTCAGTTATGCCGATGCAAACCGTTTGTTGGAATAGGAGAAAAGCCGCGTATGGAATCCCCGAACGAACCGCAAAATAAATCGCAACAGAAAGACGCCTGGTCCAGGGAACTCGCCGGTGGCACGCTCACCTTCATCACCACAGGTTTGGGCAATCCCGTCGCCGCCTACGTCCACGAGGCAAAATTCGAAAGAGGCACCAGCGTCTATTCCATGACCCGCCAGAGCACGGAAGACCTGTCACGCGCCGAGGTCGAACTTCGCTTCGCCGACTTCATCTCCGAGATTCGCCACGGCCAGTAACTCGCCCCCCAATCTTATGGCACGGTTTCAGGCCGATTCACCCGTCACCCAGCGTTTGCCACGCGCGTACAGCGCCTCGACCTCCGGCCCCTTCAATCCCGGCATGTCCGGCTTCACTTTGTAGCCCACCGAGTGTTGTACGTAGGCGAGGTGGCGATAACCTTCCGGGAAACGTTGTAGAATCGTCGCGTCCAGGTTCAGCTTCGCCGCCGGATCCACAGGATCGAGGCGATCTTTTTCGTAGATCGGCTGCCGAAGCACAATTCCCCATCGCCCGCCGCGCTTTTCGAGGAAATCGCAAAAGCGACCCGCACACACTACGTCGCAGAGCACGTCGTGCACTTTTGCCCGCTGCGAGATGGTCATCTTGGTCTGCGAGAATGCGCGCCGTGCTCTTCCGCCGCCAAAATCCGCTCCCAGATCGATTGAACTCCCGCCAAGAAAATGCAGGATGCTGACGCCGCGCTCCCAACCTTCCCGGCTGACGCGAATGAATTCGCCGGCCGGCCCCTGAAACCATGTCGCGTTCATCCAGCCGTCTTCGTGCCACACCGTTCGGAAGCGCTCCCAGTCCCCCGCGTCGCGCCACACCACCCAATTCTCGATCAACTCCCGAATCGCCAGCTTCTCAGTGGTTTCCGTATCCATTTTCGTTTCGCGGTCCTCTCTTCCTGCGCCCTTCGCACCCATTTACGCTTCACCTGCGTGCTCCGCGGCGAACGCGTCCGCCTGTCCGCGCCTCCGGCTGCTGGCCAGAATCGCCAACGCACCGCAAAGGGCCGGCGCCATACCGGCCAGAAAAATGCGCTGCGGACTCCATCCCATCGATAGAAACATTCCGGCGATCATCGGCGCCACAATGGATCCCACCCGGCCCACTCCGAGCGCCCAGCCCACTCCGGTGGCCCGGATCGTCGTTGGGTAGCTGCTCGCGGCCAGTGCATTCAGTCCCCCCTGACCGCCCTCAATGGCCATGCCCAGCACAAACGTTACCGCCAGCAGCATGTCGAACGATCGGGTCAGGAACGCCAGGGCGCCGATCAGTACAGTCGAGATGGCAAACTGCGCGAGCAGAGTGGCGTAAGCCCCGCAGGAGTTCATCACTCGCCCTTCTCCCAGGTTCCCGGCGATTCCGCCCAGGCTAAAAACCAGAATTGCCGTCACCCCCGCGCTCGCCGGCAGACCCGATTGCTGCAAAAGCCCCGGGAGCCAGTTCACGATGAAGTACATGATCAGCAGATTCATAAAAAACGAGGTCCATAGCAGAATCGTCGCCGCTGCGCGGCCTTCTGCGAAAAGGCGCCGCAGCGCAGGCCGCGAGGGCTTGCTGGACAAAGACTCGTCCTCAACCTCGCTCTCCGACGCGCGCAAAGAAAGATCGAGTTCAGCAGGCCGGACTCCGGGCGCGATCTGCGCCATGATTTTGGAAAGCGCGGGGGAGTTTTTGCCTCGCGCCGTCAAAAACCGCACGGACTCCGGCAATAGCTTCATCAAAAGCAGTGTGATGGCTACCGGCAGAATTCCGCCCATGTAAAAAACGGAACGCCAGCCCCATCGCGGAATCATTGCCGAACTAGCCGCGCTCGCGACCAACGCTCCCAGCGGGATGCCGGAGAAAAGCATGGCCACGAACACAGCCTGGAGGCGCTTTGGAGAATATTCGGACGTGAGTGCGACCACGTTCGGCATTGCGCCGCCCAAGCCCAGCCCTGTCAGGAACCGGTAAACGATGAGTTGCTCGAGCGAAAGGGCTCGCGCCGTGAAGAGAGCGAACACCGCGAACGTGAGCACCGATAGGATCATGGGCCGCTTGCGTCCCCAGCGATCGGCTAGCGAACCCATGGCGATCGCGGCGACCATCAAGCCGAGCAGGCCAGCGGAAAAAACCGGCCCGAAATTCTTGAGAGGAATGGCCAGATTTTCCGAAATGGAAGGCGCGAGGAAACCGACGCACTGCGTGTCAAAGCCGTCGAGAAGCAGCACCAGTCCGCAGAGAGCGATGGCCAAAGTTTGAAGGCGGCTCAACGGCTGCTGGTCGATAATCTCGCTTACCGTGAGAGCGCGCGTTCCAGCGCCGGCCAAGAATCCTCCTCGGAGAACTTCCGAGCGCCCTCTGAGAGCCACCCGGAAGAGAAAAAGTGTAGAGCATTCGCGAAGCTTCTACCACCAAGGTTCGCCGCGATTTTCGCGCGCATGGCGTTTGGCCCTGTTCCGGGCCGCGCATATACTAAGCCGCACATGAGCCAAGCTTCCACGAGCCCGCAGGCAACCGAAGTTCCGCAGCCCGAAAACTCTTCGACCAAAATCAGCATTTGGCGCATGACGGTCACCGAATGGCTGATCTGCGCCGTGGCCTGCATCGGCTTTGCTTTCGACACTTACGTCCTGCTCGTGCTCACGCTGATCGTTCGGCCCGCGCTGCTGGAGATGCTGCCGCCCACCGCTGGGCCCGCTGTGTTCAACCGCTGGGTGGGACTTCTCTTTTACGTTCCGGCCATCGCCGGCGGCGTCTTTGGCCTGCTCGGCGGCTACCTAATCGACCTACTCGGGCGCCGTCGCATCCTGCTGTGGAGCATTTTGCTCTACGGCGCCTGCACCTTCGCCAGCGCTTACGCCTCCACCCCCGGTCAATTCCTGCTGTTGCGCTGCGGAACCTTCGTCGGCGTCTCCGTCGAGTTCGTCGCCGCCACGGCCTGGCTCGCCGAGCTATTTACGCACCGCGAACGCCGCGAAGCCGTCATCGGATACACGCAAGGTTTCGCCTCAACCGGGGGCTTACTCATCAGCGCGGCTTATTACATCGCCGTCACCTACAGCCAGCGCCTTCCGATGATCCACGGCGGCCACGAAGCCTGGCGTTACACCGCGATCTCTGGCCTGATTCCGGCCATCCCCCTAATCCTGCTGCGGCCGTTTCTGCCTGAGTCTCCCATCTGGAAACGAAAGAAGGCCGAGGGAACTCTGAAGCGGCCCAGCTTCGCCGAACTCTTCCGTCCCGCATTTCGCAAAACTGCGCTGCTTACTTGCCTGATGATGGCGTGCGCATATGCCGCGTCGTTCGGCATGTTGCAGCATTTCGCCAGAATCATTCCCGGCACGCCGGGGGTGCACGTGCTGCCGGCCGCGGCACAGGAACAGCGCGTTGGCTATTTGCAAGGAGTCCAAGAGATGGGCGGGCTCGCCGGGCGCCTGCTGATGGCTTTTCTTGCCGTGCACGTCCTGAGCCGCAGACGACTGTTGCGCCTTTTTCAAATCCCCGGATTGCTGCTGATTCCGCTGGTGATGTTCCTGCCCGCCGTGCGAGACATGGATATGTCCACGGCCGGAATCTTCGCGCTCGGTTTCCTGACCGTGGCGCAATTCAGCTTTTGGGGAAATTACTTGCCGCTCGTCTACCCGACGTACCTGCGCGGAACCGGCGAGGCTTTTGCTGCCAATATCGGCGGGCGCATGCTGGGCACTTCGGCCGCGCTGCTCGTAACGTCCATGGTCGAATTCATGCCGGGCGGCACGGGCAGCCGCCAACTCGCTTATGCCGCGGGAATCGTCGGGTTGCTATCCTACCTAGTGGGATTCCTGGCCAGCTTCTGGCTGCCGGAGCCCTCGCTCGAATCGACCCCGGATTAGTGACTGCTTGTGTTTCCGCCTACATACAGATGCTGCTTCTGCGGCGCAACAATCGAAGAGCAAGGGCACGACCCGGTCATGCTCAACATCACTTTGAGTGCCAAATCGGCGGAAGGCGCCTCACAGGAACCGGCTTGCCATGGCGAATGCCTGAAGAGGCATATGAAACCGGACATAGCCACATTCATGGACGCCTACGAATAAATTCAATTTGCTACTTATGAGGCGTTGCTAGGGCAGCTTCAGGCGAAGCATGCGGCGCGCGTTGCCCTCATAAATTTTGCTACGGTCTGCTTTGGGAATCTCCAGCGCGTCGACGCAGCGAATTGTTTCGCGAATGTAGCCCGCGCCTTTTTCCGGATCGAAGGGCGAGTCCGACGCAAAGAGAACTTGGTCGACGCCAAAAAAGTCTAGGCCGCAACGCAAGGCGGCGGCTGACCCAAACGTGGCGGTATCCGCGTAAAACATCTTGAAGTACTCCTGCGGGCGCTTCTTCAGGCGCCGCAAATAGACCGTAAGGTCCTCCTCCTCCGTGCGCGCGCCCAGCTGATCGAGGCCCGGGCCGGTGCGGCCCGAAAAGTAAGGAACCATGCCGCCCAAATGATGCGTGATGATTTTCAGTTTGGGCCAGCGGTCGAAATACCCGGCAAAAACAACTCTCGCCATGAAAATGCTGGTCTCGTACGGCCAGCCAAAAACCCACCACATCTCATATTTCGATTTTTTCTCCGTCTGGTAATCGGGAAAGCCCGCGCCCCGCGCCGGATGCACCCAAATGGGCGCTTCGAGTTCGGCCATCTTCTCGAAAATGGGAAGAAAATCGGGTTCGTCCAAAGGCCGGCCATTCACGTTCGTGTAAATCTGGATGCCCACGGCGCCGAGCTTCTTGATGGACCGCTCGATCTCCTTCACCGCAGCTTCGGGATTATTCATGGGCATCCCCGCGATGAAACCGGCAAAGCGGCTGGGATGCTTGGCCACGAGTTCTGCCATGCCATCGTTGGCCAGTTCGGCCAGTTCCGGCGAGTGCTGCGCATCGCCCAGCGCTTCGAGCGGCGGGGCCGGGAGGCTGACGACCTGCGTGTATTCGCGGAACTCGTCCATGATGCGAAAACGCACGTCGAGATCGACGATGGAGGGAATCTCGGTCACTCGTTTTTTGATCGTGGAGCCCCGTTCGGGAGTCTTCAGCAGGCGGTCGTAGAACTTTTGCGGGAAGATATGGCAGAAGATATCGATTTTCATACACACGCCCCGGTTTGCCGACGCTCATCGAAGGAGACGACTAGCCGCGCCCCTTGCAATGACGAAGGTTGTTACGACTCGCCGCGCGTGGAAATTATCAAGCCAGTCCGTCGAAGTCAATTCCCCCGGCCCAGCCTCCCCGATCTAATCACCACCCGTGACAACCTCTAGGATTTGCCGACCGTACCTTTCCGCCTTCACCTCACCGATTCCGCGGACCTCCCGCAATTCACCAAGCGAACGCGGACGTTTGTTGCAGATCGCCTCCAGCGTCGTATCGTGCAGCACGACGAAAGCGGGCACTCCCTGCTCTTTGGCTGTATCTCGCCGCCACTGGCGCAAACGGTCGAAGAGTTCAGATTCGCCGGCCACGGCTCCCTCCGTGCCGGAGCCTTCCCTTCGCGGCGCCGCCGCGGGCGAGTCGTGCCGTGCCGGTGGCGTTTTTCGCCCCGGCCGCTCTTGTGCGGAACGGAGTTCCAGTGATTGCAACCCGCAACCGCAAGCATCGCATGCTCCGCACGACTCCCATTTCACGGCCTCGCCGAAGTGCTGGCAGATTTGACGATGCCGGCAAACCGGGGCATCCACGAAGCTACGAACAACGTGGTATCGCTGCCAGGCACGATCTTTCTCGCGAAAATCCGCAATTTGTTGGATGAAATGGGTGAGCAGGCCCACGTCGCGCTTCTGCCATAGCAGAAGACAATCCGCCGGCTGGCCGTCGCGCCCGGCGCGGCCCGCCTCCTGATAATACTGTTCGACAGACTTCGGCAAAGAGAGATGAATCACCGCCCGTACGTCAGCCTTATTGATGCCCAACCCGAACGCCACGGTGCCCACCAGCACGCGCACCTCGCCGGACATCCAGCGTTCCTGGTTGGAGCGGCGTGCCGCCGAGTCCATTTTTCCATGGTAGGGCAGCGCGGGTATTCCCTCGTCTTCCAGGAAAGCGACCGTCTCGTCTACGCGCCGGATTGTTGGCGAATAAACGATCACGCTGCCGCCCGCGTCACGGCGCAAAACCCCCACGAGCAACTCTTTCTGCGCGCGAGAGTCGCATTCCTTGACGATGTAGCGCAGGTTCGGGCGGTAAAAGCTGGCGATGTACTTGTGTGGATTGCGCAGGCGCAGCTGTTCGACGATGTCGTGACGCACCGGCCGCGTCGCGCTGGCGGTGAACGCTGCGATAGTGCAGCCGGGAAAATGATCCCTCAAGCCGCTCAATTTCCGGTATTCCGGGCGAAACTCATGCCCCCATTCCGAAATGCAGTGCGCCTCGTCGATCACGAAGTGCGATATCGGAATGCGTCTGAGCCATTCGATCGTGTCGGGCCGTGCGAGCCGCTCCGGCGAAAGGTACAAGAGCCGAAGCTGCCCCTCTCGTGCGCGCTGGATGACCGCGGACTGCTCTCGCTCCGCCAGCGTGCTATTCACAAACGCCGCGGCGATGCCCATCTGGCCGAGTTGCGCCACTTGATCCTGCATCAAGGCGAGCAACGGAGAGATCACGATAAACGTCTTCGCGGACGCCATTGCGGCCGGCAACTGATAGCAAAGCGATTTCCCGCCGCCGGTCGGCATAATCACGCACGTATCGTGGCCGCCGACCAAACTGCGCACAATCTTCTCTTGCAGCGGGCGAAACGCGTCATAGCCCCAGTACCGCCGCAGCGCAGCAGAGAGATCGGCTGTGGTATTCACGCGAGGAGTATAAGACCGAGGCTGGCGACCGTCTATGCGGCGCAGTCCGCGCGCGGTCGGAGCCTCAGATGGCTACGTACGAAATTAGTCGTCCATCGGCAGCCCGACATAGTTTTCGGCGAGAGACTGCGCGGCGGCGCGCGAGCTTGTTAGGTATTCCAGTTCGGCGAGTTGCCGGCGCTGATCGAACGCGCTGTCGTCGGCGAAGCGGTGCAGCATGGCGGTCATCCACCAGGAAAAGCGCTGCACCTTCCACACGCGGCGAAGACACGTTTCGGAATATTTGTTGAGGAGGTCTTTTCGGCCGGAGCGATAGAACTCCACGATGGCCCGCGCCAGCACGCGAACGTCGGCCACGGCCAGATTCAACCCCTTTGCGCCGGTCGGCGGCACGATGTGGGCCGCGTCCCCGGCAAGAAAAAGCCTGCCGGATTGCATGGGCTCGACGACGAAGCTGTGCATCTTGGCGACGTTCTTCTGCAGCACCGGGCCTTCCGCCAATTTCCACCCTTCCACGGAAGCCAATCGCGCCTGAAGCTCTCCCCAAATTTTTTCGTCCGGCCAGAGGCGGATATCCTCGTCCGGCGTGCATTGGATATACAGCCGGCTCAGCTGAGGCGAACGCATGCTGAGCAGCGCAAAGCCCCGCTGGTGATACGCGTAAATGAGTTCCTCAGATGACGGCGGCGCCTGGGCGAGAATTCCCAGCCAGCCGAAAGGATAGTCCCTCTGATACACCGTGAGGGCGCTTGCGGGAATCGACGGCCGGCACACTCCGTGAAAGCCGTCGCATCCGGCGATGAAATCGCAGCTCAGCTCCTCTTGCTCGCCTTGCTTTTGAAAAAGAATGCGCGGCCGCTCGGCATCGAAATCGCGCAGCGCGACGTTCTCCACTTCAAAGAAGAGCGGCCCCCCAAACGCCAGCCGCGCGTCGACCAGATCCTTGATCACTTCGCCCTGCGCATAGATGGTGATGCCTCGGCCGGTGAGCTCCGCGAAATTGATGCGATGGGTGCGGCCCTGAAAGCGCAGGTTGATGCCATGGTGGACGAGCCCTTCGCGGCCCATGCGCTCGCCCAGGCCCGTTTCGTTGAGCAGATCGACGGTGTTTTGTTCGAGGAGCCCGGCGCGGACGCGCTCCTGGCAGTATTCGCGGCTGCGCGATTCCAGCACTACGGATTCGATGCCGCTGAGGTGCAGCAAATGCCCCAGCACCAGACCGGCGGGCCCGGCGCCCACGATGCCGACCTGGGTGCGCATCCTGCTCAAGTTTTTCCCGGTTCTCGCCGGCGCGGCTGGCGAAGCGCGCGCTCGTTTCTCAAACCGCTGTCTGCGCGGCGCGCGCGAAGCACTCACGCAGAACGGAGGTGAATTCGTCGGGGACCTCGATGTTCGTGATATGCGAGGCGTCCAGCTCCACGTAACGCGAGTCCGGAATCATGCAGGAGAGCACGCGGCCCTGCGCGGGAGTCGTGCCGGGATCGTACGCGCCGGAGATTACCATCGCCGGCACACCCATTTGGGGCGCTTGCATGATGAGATCGGCATCGCGAATCGCTTCGCAGCACCCGATGTAACCCGCCGGAGGCGTATCGAGAAACACACGGCGGACGGAGGCGATCGTTTCCGGCGCCCGCTCGATGAAGCGCTTGGTGAACCAGCGCCCGATGGTCGCGTCAACAATCGCGCCCATTCCGCCGCCACGAACGGCGGCAATGCGCGCGTTCCAGGTGTCGGGAGTTGCGATGTGCGCCGCGGTATTGCAGAGCATCAGCCGCTCGAAGCGCTCGGGAGCGTTCGCGCCCAGCCATATTCCCGTCTGGCCGGCCATGGAGATGCCGCAAAAATAGGCTCGCGAGACTCCGGCGGCGTCGAGCACGGCGAGAACGTCGCGGCCGAGGTCCTCTTGCGTGAATGCGCTGGTGGGCACGGAGGAAAGTCCGTGCCCACGAGTGTCGTAACGCAGGATGCCATATTCGTTACCGAGGGCGCGGACCTGCGGATCCCACATGGAAAGATCGGTGCCCAGCGAATTGGAAAAAAGAATCACCGGCGCGTCCGGCTTCCCTTCCAGGCGGTAACGCAAGCGCACTCCGCTACTTTCGACGAAAGGCATAGGCGCAATCCTCGCTTAGGTTGACGATTATATTTCCGGCTTCCCGCAGGGAAATCATTTTTTGACGCCGCTCCGCGCGGACAAGACGTTATCGATCATCTCCGCCGCGCTGCCCAGATAATTCGCGGGATCAAGCAGCCGGGAGATCTCCGCCGCGGAAAACTGGCTGCTTACCTCGGCATAAGACAAGAGCACCTCGGCGAAGTCGCGGCCTTCTTCAGAGGCGCGCCGAGCCGCCTTTTCCACGATCTGGTGCGATTTTTCCTTGCCCAGCCGCTTGCGCAACGCAAAGGCGACAGCCTCCGCCAGAACCAGGCCGCGCGTTGCGTTCGCGTTGCGCAGCATTTTATCGGCATGCACCTCGAGCCCGTCGATGACCTCCCTCATGCGCGCCAGCGCTCCGGCAGCCAGCCGGAAAATCTCCGGCAGAGTCTCCCACTCGGCATGCCAGCCGCCCAGGCCGCGCTCATGCTCCTGCACCATCGCCGCCAGCATAGTGGAGACGAGCGGGGGCACGCGAAGCGCCGCGGCCAGAATTATCGCCGAACCAACGGGATTACGCTTGTGCGGCATCGTGGAGGAGCCGCCGCGGCCAGGGCTGGACGGCTCGACGATTTCGTCGACCTCGGTCTGCGACATTAAGGAAATGTCGCGCGCCATCTTGCCCAGCGATCCGGCCAGCAGGCCTAGAGACGTGGCGACTTCCGCCAACCGGTCGCGATGCGCGTGCCACGGTAACTCGGGCAACTCCAGCCTGAGCTCGCGCGCCAGCGCCGCGGCCACGGCCGAGCCGCGATCTTCGAGCGCGGCGAGAGTGCCCACAGCTCCGCCAAACTGCAACGCCAGAGCCTGTTTGCGCGAACCGCTCATCCGCTCGCGATGCCGCTCGATCGCGGCGAGCCATCCGGCCGCTTTGAGCCCTAGCGTGACGGGAGGCCCCTGTTGCAGCCAGGTGCGGCCGGCAACGATGGTGAACTTGTGCACCTCCGCGAGGCGCGCCAAGCCGTCGCCTAAATGCTCCAAATCGCGCTCGATCAGATCGAACGCTGCGCGCAGTTGAAGCACAAGGCCGGTGTCGATGGCATCCTGGCTTGTGGCCCCCCAATGCACAAAGGTGGCCGCCTGCGGGTCCGATTTCGAGACGAGTTGGGTCAGCGCCTTAACCATGGGGATGGCTACATTCCCCGAGAGCGCGGCGGCGCGAGCCAGCGATCCCCTATCGAACAATTCGGCGTGGCACTGAGATTCGATCGGCTTGACCGCGTTCTTTGGGGCGACGCCGGCGCTGGCCAGCGCCCGAGCCAGGGCGGCTTCGAAATCCAGCATGCCCTGGAGGAGCTGCCGGTCGGAGAACACTTCGCGCATCGCGTCCGTGGTAAACAGCGGATCGAGCAAGCCAATCGAATCCGGAGCGCCCAATGTCTCCTCTGAATGCGCCGAGGCTGGAATCTAGTAGTCGAAAAAGACGGTTTCGCCGTCGCCTTGCATGACGACGTTCCACTCGAGAGTATTTTCTCCCAAATTCCCAGCGCCCTCGCCCGAACGCCGGGCGATCAGGGTCGCTCGCCGCTCAGCCGGGACCAGCTTCAAGATCGGATCCGCGGCGTTGCCGGGCTCATCGGGAAAGTAGAGCCGCGTCCAGAGCGGCTTCAAAAGCCCGCGCGAAAAAACGGTGACCACGATGTGCGGCGCCTGCATACTCCCATCGGGAAACGCCACCGACCCGGGTTTTACGGTCGTGAAAGAAAAAACACCATCTTGATCGGTCTCCGCGCGTCCGAAGCCCTGAAAACGCGGTGAAGAGTTCCCGTCCGCCCAATCGGAACGCTCGGCCGTGTACTGGCCGGCGGCGTCGGCTTGCCAAATTTCCAGCAGCGCATCGGGAAGCGGCTTTCCGTCTCCGTCCAGAACTCTCCCTCGAATGGTAACGATCTCGCCCGTGATGCCGCGGGCCTCGAGATGCTCGCGCGTGAGGAAAGCGACGCCCAGATGAAAGAAAGGGCCGACGGTCTGCGACGATGTTGGCGGAAGCTTCATCGGGACTGCTCCACGGGCGTGCCCTCGCGGCCGCGCAGCACGATATCGAAGCGATAGCCGAGCGCGTGCTGGGGAATGGTGTTCTCCCAATCGAAGATCGATATCAGGCGCGTGCGCGCTTTCTCGTCCGGCACGCTATTGAAGATCGGATCGAATGGAAGCAGCGGATCGCCGGGAAAATACATTTGCGTGACCAGCCGCGAAAGCAGCCCGGCGCCGAAAAGCGAAAAGTGAATGTGCGCGGGCCGCCAGGCGTTGGGATGATTTTGCCAGGGGTACTCCCCGGGTTTGATGGAAACGAAGCGATACCGGCCCTCGCTATCGGTAAGCATGCGCCCGCAGCCCGTGAAGTTCGGATCGAGCGGCGCGTCATGCTGATCGACACGATGCCGGTAGCGCCCCGCCGCGTTCGTCTGCCAGATCTCCACCAGCGCTCCCGGGACCGCGCGCCCGTCTTCATCCAGCACGCGCCCGCTTACGATGATGCGCTCGCCAATCGGTTCGCCGCTGTGCTGCCGCGTCAGGTCGTTGTCGCTTTCGCCGATGTCACTGTGGCCGAAGACCGGGCCGGTAATCTCGGAAAGAGTGTGCGGAACCACGATCAGCGGCTGCTTCGGCGCACGCCTGGTTGTGGCCGCATATGGCGGATAAAGATAGCTCGGCTGCGTTTCGGGAATCACGCGTCCGTAACCGCCCACTCTGCCCATCGCGATCTTTTCCATGGACTCTTTTTGCATCGATGCTATTTCCGAGGCGCCCTGCTCCTCTACCCTCTTCGTTCGTCGCACTCTTGCGGCCGTGCGCGACCGCCGCGCGCCGCTTGAGATAGCGCAGCGTTTCGAGCTCGCCTTCTGTAGGCCGCGGCGTTTCCTTTATCATATCGGAGACGGCCTTCCGCGGCGGGACAATTTCAGCCATGTTCAGGAGTCTTCGGGAGTCTCCGGAAAGTGCAAGTCGAAGCCTTCCAGGGTTTCGACGATGATGCGGGAGACCGCGAGATTGCGGAACCATTTGTGGTCGGAAGGAATGATGAACCAGGGCGCATAGTCGGTGCTGCAGCGGTGAAGCATGGCTTCGTAGGCGGCCATGTAGTCACCCCAGAGCTTGCGCTCTTTTTCATCGGCCTTGGATAGCTTCCATTTCTTGCGCGGATCGTGAAGTCTCTCGTCCAGCCGCTTCTTCTGCTCTTCCTTGCTGATATGCAAGAAGAACTTCAGGATCTTGACGTCATTTTCCGCAAGATTTCTTTCGAAGCGATTGATCTCATCGTATCGCGCCTTCCAGATATCTTTGGGCACGAGCTTGTGCACGCGAACCACCAGCACGTCCTCGTACTGCGAACGGTTGAAGATGCCGATCATGCCCTTTTCGGGGACGGCCTTATGGATGCGCCAAAGAAAATCATGCGCCAGCTCCTCGCTATTGGGAACTTTGAACGACGTCACCGAGCAGCCTTGCGGGCTGACGCCGGACATCACGTGGCGAATCGTTCCGTCCTTGCCGGCGGTGTCCATGCCTTGCAGCACAATCAGCAGGGCGCGCTTCCTTTCGGCGTAAAACATGTATTGCAAGTCGTCCAGCCGCCGGATCGTCTTTTCCAGCTTGGCTTCGGTTTTATGGTCGTGCTTATACCCGTGAGTATCGGCGGGATCGATTTTGGCGAGATCGATCTTCTTGTCCGGCGGGACAATCATTTTGCGGCTGAAATCCATCGGGCCAGAGCTCCTGAGTGTCTTTTGGAATTGTAAGCGCCTCACGCGCGACGGCGAACAAGGTCAGCTTCCGGCGATCGGCTTCACAAATGAAATGCTGGGAAAGGCCGCGACTCCTGCGCCGGCCTCGAATCCCCAGAAATCGTCGAGGGCGAGGAACTCGAGCCCCGCCTCGCTCTGACCCGGCTCTTTGGCACGCACCCAGGCGACGCGAACCTTCTGCCGGCGGCCGGTGTCGAGCCGTACGCAAGTGAGCACTTGGTCTTTGCTCAGTTCGTGCCAGCAAAGGAAGGAAAATCCATGGGCGCTCAACATATGCGTCTCGCTCTTTTCCTCCCAAGGCGCTTCGGGCGCGTCGCAGCGAACCAAAATGGGGATGCGAGCGCGGACGCGGGGCCCGCGTCGCAGGCTTTTGTGAAGATCAGAGGCCCAAAGCAGGACGTCCAGCAACTGGGCGCGCTCCAAATTTCCCGCTGGCTCCGCGGTACAAGCGATGTTGGTCGCTTCGCGCATGCATTGCTCCAAACAGCGAGCGGCCGGTTCGTCGTGATTTTCGTGAAAATTAGGCTCGCGAATCCGCGCGGCGATAGACTCCAAATGCCGGTAGGCGGAGGCCAAAAAGTGCGCGCGACACACGCCATGATCGTCGAGAGAAGCCACGGCGGCTTCGGCACACCCGTTAGCGGCGCATTTCGCGGACATTTGTCGCACTCCGAGAGGAGCCGCCCCAAAGGCAACCCGGCCATAGAGTACAGCAAAGAGACAGGGATCAGAAGCAGCCGAAGGCGCGCCTTCGCGAATGAATTACGGCGCGCTAGGCGCTCCTGCTCGCGGCGGACCCGCTCGCCGCCAGTTCGCGCATGGCGGCCTCGGCTGCGGCGCCGAGAAGAGGGGCCTCTTCATTGAGCACCACATGAATGGGAATATGCGAGAGCAACTCCTGGAATCTCTCCTTCTCGCAAAACGCGCGGAAGAAGCCACCGCTTTGCATCTTGGCCAAAATCTTGGGCGCAATGCCCCCGGTGACGAATACTCCCCCGCGCGCGAGGGCCTTGAGCGCCAGATTGCCCGCCTCCGCTCCGTATAGCGTAACGAAGAGATCGAGCGTCTCCACGCACACAGGACACTTGCCCTCGAGCCCCAGTTGGGCGATCTCCGGAGCGGGATCAGCACCCGGCTGATCGAAACTCGGATGACGAACATTCTTGTTCAAAAATTCGTGCAAGACGAGAAAACCGCGCCCGGAAACGATCAGCTCGAAGCTGACGTAAGAATGCATGGTTTTGAGATAGCGCAGCAACTCGATCTCGCGCTCCGTTCGCGGCGCAAAGTCGCAGTGTCCCCCTTCGCTGGGCGACACAATGTAGCGACTGCCATTCCAATTGAGTATGGCTTCGCCGAGGCCGGTGCCCGCCGCGATCAGCGCCTGACTGCCATGAGGCACCGGCGTTCCCTCGTTAAGCGTGCAAAGGTCCTGCGGCGTGAGACACGCCAGCGAATAGCCGCTAGCCTCCAGATCGTTCAGAAGCGCGATGTGACGCGTACCCAGCTGCCGCTCGAGCGTATCGGCGTCCAGTCCCCAACTCAAATTCGTAATGCGTACCGTCCGCCCCATCACCGGGCCGGCAACGCCGAATCCCGCTGCGGCGATTCTCCCGCGAGGCGACCCGGAAATGTAGCCCTCCGCACGGCCGAGAAAATCCTCGATGACGTCGTCGAATCGCGTGTACTCGTGATTGGCATAACGGTGCAGGAGGGCGATGGAGAGGCAGCCCTTCTGGCTCGCTCCTGCGTCCGGCTTGGTGTCCATGAGGGCAATATTCGACTTCGTGCCGCCGATATCGCCCGCCAGGATCATGGCTGCGCCTTCGGAACCGACTCCGCTTCGCTGGAAGAAAGCTTCGCTGCGGCTGCGGCGTCCGCCAGAAAAAGCCGTTCTCCCTCGCGGGGCTTCACCATCTGCGCGGGCAGGGGTGGATCCGCATGGCCGCAGACCACTTCGTGCAGGATCGTGGCTTTTTCGGCCCCGGAAACCAGGAAAAGCACGCGACGGCCGGCTTCCAGCACCGGAAGCGTGAGGGTCATGCGCCGAGCCCCTAGTCTGGGCACCAAGGGAGTGCTCACCCAGCGCGACGTCTCGCGCAAAAGTTTGGCGCCGGGGAAAAGAGAGGCGGTATGCCCTTCCGGTCCGAGGCCCAGAAGAATTAAATCGAAGCGCGGAAAGCCGCGGTCGTCGAGCGGCAGAAACTCACGCAGCGTGGCCTCGTATTTGTGAGCGGCGCGTCCCATATTGGCGTCGTCGGCTTCCATGCGATGGACGTTGGCGGGGGGAATGGACACACGCAGCAGAAGCTCGCGCCGGGCCATGCCGTAATTGCTCTCCGGACTTTCGGGCGGCACAGCCCGCTCATCTCCCCAGAAGAGATGTACACGCGGCCAGTCAATCTGGCCACGAAACTGATCCGAAGCCAGAACGCGATAGAGTTCCCGAGGCGTCGAACCGCCCGAAAGCGCGACGTAAAAGTGGCCTTGCTTGGCAATGCTCTGCCACGCCCAGTCGACAAACCAGCGCGCGGCCGTGCGAGCCAGTTCGGCTGCGTCCGCGCAAACGTATACGCCAGGGAGAATCTCTCGCGGGATCATGTCACGGTTTGCGCCAGGCGCGGCCATCGCGACTCAATAGTTCGTCTGCTTCGCGAGGACCCCAGCTTCCGGCCGAATAGATGGGCACCGAGCGCCGCTGGTCCTGCCAAACCTTGAGAATCGGGTCCACGAAGGCCCAGGCGGCCTCGACGCCGTCGGCTCGGTCAAAGAGGGTAGCATCCCCACGCATGCAGTCATTCAAAAGCGTAGCATAGGCGCTGCGCTCGCGTGCGCCAAAAGCGGCGCGATAGCTGAAATCCATATCCACGCGGGTCAGGCGCAGCTTCTGGCCGGGCACCTTGGCTTGAAAGCCGATGGATATGCCCTCCTCCGGCTGGATATTCAAAACCAACGTGTTGGTGTCCAGCCCTTGGCCCCGAAAGAGCAAATGCGGCGCCCGGCGAAAATTGATGGCCACTTCGGTGACGCGGCGCGCCATGCGCTTGCCGGTGCGGATATAGAACGGCACGTCGGCCCAGCGCCAGTTGTCGATGAGCACTTTCGCGGCGACGAAGGTTTCCGTATTCGAATCGGGTTTGACGCCGGGCTCCTGACGGTAAGCGGCCACATCTTCATTGTCGACCTGGCCCGGACCGTATTGGCCGGGGACGACGTCCGTGATCACAGTTTGCGCCGTACAGGGACGCAGCGCCTGCAGCACTTTCAGCTTCTCATTACGCACGGCCGTGGCGTCGAAGTTCGAGGGCGGCTCGATGGCGATCAGTGACGTCAGCTGCAAAAGATGGCTCTGGACCATATCCCGCAAAGCTCCCGTCGTTTCGTAGAACGCAGCCCGCCTCTCCACGCCCAAGCTCTCGGCGGCCGTAATCTGTACGTGATCGACGTAGTTGCGATTCCACAGCGGCTCGAATATGCCATTGCCGAAGCGCAGCGCCAGCAGATTCTGTACCGTATCTTTTCCGAGGAAGTGATCGATGCGATAGACCTGCGATTCGTCAAAAGCGTCCAGAACGATGCGATTAAGTTCTTTCGCGGAGGCAAGGTCTCGGCCGAAGGGCTTCTCGATAACGATGCGCACCCAGGATCCGTCATGGGCCGCCTTCGCCAACCCGGCCTTCTTGATCTGGGCGATCACTTTGGGATAGACGGCCGGCGGCGTCGCCAGATAGTAGAGGCGATTCCCCTCCAGATGGCGTTCTTTATCCAGCTCTTCGAGCCGGTGCGAGAGCTTCTCGAACCCGCCGGGCTCGTCGTACTCGCCGGAGACGTAAGCGAACGATTGCGCGAAGGCGCGCAGGCTCTCGTCGCTTACTCGGCAACTCTCGCTATCGTCGCGCACGGCGCCGGACGCGGAATCCTGAAAGGCGGCGTCGCTCATCTCGCTACGCGCGAATCCGATGATGGCAAAGCGGCGCGCCAGCGACCCGCAATTGGCCAATTCGAAGAGAGCGGGAATGAGCTTTCGGCGCGTGAGGTCCCCCGATGCGCCGAAAATCACGATGGCGCAAGGATCGGCCAGGGATACGGAACTCTGCGTTTGCAGAGCGCCAGCTTCGGCAATGTTATTCGCAACGGACGCCATAATTATCCTCCCACCAATGCGCGCCTCACCCCACTATGGTCCAAGGATGCGCGCAACTGCTCCGCGGACTCAAAGAGAATCGCCTGCATGCCCAGGGCTTTGGCCGGCTCGAGATTTTTCGGACGATCGTCGATAAACACGCACTCCTCCGGAGCGCGCTGCGCGATTCCCAGCGCGGTTTCGTAGAAAGCCGGATCGGGCTTGCGCAAGCGCAAATAGCAGGAAGTGAGAAAGACCGCGAAGTTTCGCTTCAGATCGAATTGGCGGATGCGATAGGAATTCAGCTCCAGCGATTCGTTATTGAGGGCGGCCATGAAATAGCGTCGCGACGCCGTAAGATCATCAAGAAGAGCGCGCGTATCCCTTTTTTCCGTGGATTGCGCGAACATGAACTGCCTGAACTCTTCGCGCGCGAAGGGCCGCGGGCGGAAAAATATGGTTTGACCCAGATAGGTCTCCAAGGTTATGGCGCCGGTCTCCAGTTCGACTTCCGCGCGCCTGTGCCTCTGTTCGTAATCGGCCGGATCGAGCGCAAAGCGCCTCACAGCTTCCGCGCGGGCATGTTCGTCCCAGCCATTCGAGAGGATTACGCCTCCGATGTCCCAAAATAGCGCGCTGACACTGGCCATGCCTGAATCCTGCCCCTAAGAGTTCCGTTGCTTCCGCTCGGGCTCTCGAAAGTCGCACGCGGACTTAGAGGAGCGCCGAACGCGACGCGGAGAGCGCCTGATCCACGGCTCGGCGCAGACTGGCCAATCCGGCGGGAGCGCCCTCGGTTAGATGCAGCCGCAGCGCCGGTTTGCCCAGCCTTCCGAGCGACTCCAGGTCTCCCAAAGCCTGCGCCATTTCCAGTTGGCCGAAGGTGTATTTCGCGCCGGGAATAGCCAAATCGCGGGACTTCTCCGCAGTAATCATCAGAAACATGCCGGAGGTCGGTCCGCCTTTGTAGAGCTGGCCGATCGAATGCATATAGCGCGGCCCGTAACCGAGCAGCACAGGCACGCGCAGCCGGTCGCCCATCGTGGCACGGAGAGCATCAAGCTCAGCGCCGTTGGCAGCGTCGCGCGCCACGTAAGCAAGGATGGCCACGTAATCGTCAGGACGGATCTCCGCGAAAAACGTACGCAGCGCCGCCGAAAGCTGCAGTGTGGAGATTGAGCCTCGGACAGCGCCGTCGGCAAAAAGCTCGATGCCTGCTTCCACAAGACGGGGCGAGCCCAGGGGCATCTCTCCGGAAACCTCAAAGGCCTCGAGAATGCCCGCCGTGTTGTCCTTGCTCTCCCGCACGTTGGGCTCGTCAAATGGATCGATGGCCAACGACGCGGCCGCCAACGCCGAGGCCATTTCCCACTTGAAGAATTCGGCGCCGAGTTGCTCTGGTGCTTCGAGGCGAATCTCCACAAAAGCCGCTCCCCGCTCCTCAAGTGTGCGCAAAGTCGCTTCGAGAACCGTCTGGTCGTCGCCCTCAAGGAACAGGGCCGCAGTCACGCCGCCCTGCGACAGGACGTCCACCGGCGGCGATACGCCTCCCGCAACGGGCACGATTCCACGCTCCTCCTTGCCCGTGCTTTCCGCGACCAACTGTTCGATCCAGTTGCCCAGCGGCGTCAACTTGGGCGTCGAAAGTAGGAAGAGCTTGTCGTCGCCTCGGCGTGCGGCCGCGGCCAGCAACGATCCCAGTTCCAACGCCGGATTGGCGTCTGTATCCGCCTCCGGCTGGCAAGCTTTGCGCATCTCCAGGGCGGTATCGAGGACGGCGGCAATGTCCACGCCCGAGAGCGCGGCTGGCACCAGTCCAAAATAAGAAAGCGCGGAGTAGCGACCTCCAATGTCGGCGGGATTGCGAAATGTCATGCGAAAGCTGTATTCGCCGGCCAAACTGTCCAGATAAGAACCGCGATCGGTGATCGCCAAAAAGCTGCGGCCTGCCGGAGCGATCCCGGCCTGAGTGACGCGGTGATGGAAGTAGAAGAATTGGGAAAGCGTCTCGATCGTCTTGCCGGACTTGCTGGCGACGATGAACAAAGTGCGGGCGAAATCAATCGAGCGCTCCACTTGCAGAATGGCCGCCGGATCGGTTGAATCCAGCACAAAAAACCGCCGGCCCGCCTGCCCTGGAAATGTCAGCGAGAAGACCTCCGGCGCTAGGCTCGAACCGCCCATGCCGAGCAAGACGATGTCGTGCAGGCCCCATTTATCTACGTCGCGGGCTAAATCTTGGAGCGAGGGCGCCTCGGCACGCATGGCATCGAGCACGCCGATCCAGCCAAGGCGATTGGAGATCGTGCGAGCGTGTTCAGCATCGTGCTTCCAAAGATTCGGCTGCCTGGCCCATATCTTCTGAATGGCTTCACCCGCCCGAAGGCGCGCGGACTCCTCCCTATATGCGTCGCTCAAATGACCGGGTGAGACTCGCTGGGTGGTCAGGGGCACGGGGATCCTTGGGCCGCGGGTGTTACAGCTCTGTCTTGCAGAGATTACCTCTTTTCGACGAAACCGAACATACCGGCGCGATCTGCGCGGAAAATCCCGAACTTGACCGCCAAAAGGGCACCACCCCGCCTAGGAATTTCCATCCCGATGCAGTATGTTTAGAGACGGAAACGATGAGTCGGTTGTTTGGATCGGAGGCGAAATATGGCGGATGACAGTTGCAGCCCGCCGAAACCGGCGGCAACGGTCCCCAGCCAAGCCGGCGGGCGCACCGTGATGTGCGTGAAATTCGGAAGAAAGATGGAAGGCCTCGATCGAATTCCCTGGAAAGGCGAACTAGGCCAGCGCATCTTTGAAAATGTGTCCAAAGACGCCTGGAAGATGTGGATCGAACACTCCAAGATGATCATGAACGAATACCGGCTGAACCCGCTCGATCCGCAGTCGCAAAAGATCATGGAAGAACAGATGGAGCAGTTTTTCTTTGGCGAAGGCGCCAAGCTTCCCGAAGGCTACATTCCACAGCGAGCGAAAGGCTAGGCCCGGCCCAGTTCCCTTCCGCTGATATCTTTGATCTGTAACACCAGACTCGAGACCTTGCCGGCTAGAGGTGTGTTGTGCCCGAAACCGGATGCGCCACGGGCAATCTGGTGGCAATCGTAAAGCGCAGGGCGCGATGCGCTTCGCGCAGCGCCGCTTCCGCCGCTTCGGGAGTTGTGCCCCGGGAAAAAATGAAACCCAGGTAGCTCGACCCCTCGGGCCAGGCGGCGATGTAGTCGTGCAGGCGCGCCGTGATTTGGATCTCGGTAATACCACGAACCGCGGCAGCTTCCTGCGTTCCCTCGACCTTTTCGAGAATGCCGCTCTGCGGCACTGGAATCATCATCACTCCTGCGGCGTCCGCCTCCCGCCGTAGATCCGCGCCAGGCAAGCCCATGGCTTTGCGAATCAGCAACTCCTCCAATAACATTCGCTCCGGTCCAAATCGAAGCACGCGCGAACAAAGGCCCCCAATGGGGCGCGGCGCTATTTCGAGCACCCAGGGACCTCTCTCGTTCAGACGAAATTCCGCATGCACCGGGCCTTCGCTCAGGCCCAACGCCCACACCGATTCGGCCGCGCAGCGCTCGATCTGCTCCTGCATCGCTGCAGGCAGTCGCGACGGCGTGACGTAAATCGATTCCTCGAAGTAGGGTCCTTCGAGCGGGTCCGGCTTGTCGAAGAGAGCCAGGACGCGCAGCCGCCCGGCCTCGAGCAGGCCCTCTAAGGCAACTTCCACTCCGGGAATATAGCGCTCTACGAGCAGGCGATCGAGATCGCCCTCGCGCGTGACTTGAAGTTCCGCCGACGAAAGCAGCCGCGCGATACGCTCAACCGCGCCGATGAATTCGCCGCGATTGTTGGCGCGAATCACGCCTTGACTGGCCGCCAGACGCAGCGGCTTTATCACGCAGGGGAATGCGACGTGGGGAAGCACGGAATCGAGATGCTCCGCGAGCCCAAAAGAGAAAAAATTCGGTACCGGCAAGCCGGCCCCGCGCAAGACTTCGCGCTGCCGCAGCTTGCTGCGGCAATTCTCGACCGCTTCGGGGGAGTTGTACGGCAATCCCAACAGACGCGCGGCGTACGCGGCGGTCACCGTCTGGCGATCGCCGAGCGCCAAAATCGCTCCTCGTTTTCCGCCCGCGCGAACCCGCACCGCGCGCGCAAGCTGTTCGGCTGCCTCTGGCGGCTCTGCAAATTGAAGGGCGACCGCGCCATCGGCCCAGGGATCGTCGAGTTGGTGACACCGGTCGCTGCCAAGGATCACCTCCACGCCCAGCCGCCGCGCGGCTTCGGCAAAGCTACGCGTCTGGTAACCGAGCTTGCTGGCCAGCAATAGCAGGAAGGGCGTCTCGTGTTGGGCGGAATCTGCCAAAGCGACTCGGCTTCAGAAGAACGTTTCGGGCGAAGCCGCAGGCCTGGCCTCCGGCGCCATGGCCACGAACTGATCGCTGGTGGGCTCCGCGCAGCAGTACCAGGGTTCGGCGAAGTGCGGAACCTTGCTCGCGGTCGATTTGGCCGGGAGGATTTCGGGAATCGCGTTCTCGCCGGACAACTCTTGGGCGGCCCGCCAGATGCGCCCAAACGTCTCGGTGCGCGAGCGCTTCAGCCTGTGGCCGTCATTGGCCAACTGCTGCACGCGCTGGGAGAGAATGTCCATGCGTGGATCGGAGTGCTTCCAGGGATACGCAAGTCCTGAGGCGTCGAACTCGCCTACGACCGTGCGCACCTCCCCCAATTCCAGCAGGCGCGAGCCCGCCGGAATGAGCAGGCGCATGCCCAACTGAATCGGCGCGACATTCTCCGCCAACTCCAGTTCGGCAATCAGCGCCAGAAGTTCCCGATAACCGGCGAGCGTCGTCCAAGGCGTGAACGGCACGAACGTGGGCTGGAGGATCAGCCCCAATTCGCGGAAGGCCGCGACCACAGCCAGAAAATCCGCCCGCGTATGGCCCTTTGCCAACCGCGCCAGGATCGCGTCATCAACCGACTCGACGGCGCTGGTCGCGAACAGGCAGCCCGTGTCGCGCAGGGTACGCACAGCATCTCTATGCTGCAGCAGGTGCTCGATTTTGATGGTGACGTCGTAACTCAGCTGCGGAAATTCCCTATGCACAGCCTCGACAATGGCCAGTGCGTGCGCCGGTCCATTGAAGAAGTCGGGATCGCCGAAGGTGACGTGCTCGGCGCCCGCCTCAACCTGCCTGCGGATATCCTCCACCACCACCTCGCGCTGCACGATGCGGAAAACTCCGTTGTAAACGGGCACCACGGGGCAATGGCGGCACAGGTGTTTGCAGCCACGGCTGGCTTCCGTATATCCGGCGACCTTGAACCCTCCTTCGGGCATCAGCAGGTGCGCGTATCGCCGCAGGGCCGGCAGGCCTGCGCGGTCCGGCGCGATGAACTTCAGGCGCTCGAGCGAGATGGCTCCGCTCGAAGTCCTCGCCACACGTTGAGATCCGTTCCCGTTGGTTTCACTCCGCAGATTCGCCGTCGCGTCGCCTCCCTGGGAATTGCTCCCCGCAGCTTGGTCCTGAGCAAGCCGCGCAACCATCTGCGACAGCGCCCCCTCAAACTCGCCTCCCAAAATCGTTTCCACGCCAAGGTCGCGGAGGTAGGCTTCGTTGACCGGCGCGTACAAGCCGTAAAAACAGAGATGTGCACCCGGATTCAAGCGCCGTACCGGTTCGATCAAAGGAATCGCCAGGCGTGTGGCCGTGTGCATGGGAACATAAAAAGCCACCACGTCCGCTGCGCGAATAGCTCCTTCCTGAAAACTCTGGCGGGACAAATCCAGGCAAATCACTTCTGCGCCCGTGCGCCGCAGCCACGCGGCCGGAGATGCCAGCCCAAAGGGCTGATGCCCGAGTTCGTACGTCGAGACGAGTACAACCTTCACTTACAGCACCTTTCGCAAGCGCTTCGGCTGGATCGCGGCATGGCTTCACTCCATTCTAAACGATCTGTGGCAGCAGGGACGCCTGCAATGCAATTGGGATCGCGATACATGAAAAAGGACTCGGTAGGGACTGCATTGTTGCGGGTAGGAATCGGCTTACAGAACGGATCTGTCTTTACGCGCGTTTTGCGCCCACGAGGAGTGCGTACAAATAGGAAGGGGCGGGATTGCCTCCCGCCCCTTACGGATTCACGACGAGGGAATGCGGCTATATCCCGTCGTCGTCATCGTCCTTAACGTCGACCTTCGGAAACCGGGTCTTGACTGCCGGAGCAGCCGTGCCCTTTATCCCTTCCCAAAGGATCTTGTTGTAGAGTTCTTTGGGAACTCGGTCTTCTCCCGAAAAGTCGAAGTTGCGCGTTCTCGCCGCCCAGTACTCGGAGTCATGAGTTGGCTTCAGTTGGGGACCGGAGGCGAAAACGACCGTCTTCGGATCCAGACCCAATCCTCCTCCGCTTGCGATTGGAGCGATGGGCTTGGTCAGAATAGGACTCAGAAGGGTGGATGCCACGGCGCTGAATGTCCACTTGCCCGAGCTCTTTGTGTCGAAGAGGTCGGCCATGGGCCGGGCGTAATAGGTGTTCAGATTGATGTGCTCGGTTCCGAAGATGTCCTCGATCGTGCGCAGGACGTTGGGCTGGCTGTAGCGGGTGCTGACCACGCTATGTTGCTTCACATAGGGCCCAACGAAGTACGTGGTGGCCCGATGCGAATCCACGTGGTCCGCTCCGTCCTGGGAATCATCTTCGATGATGATGATCAGCGTATCTTTCGCGTACGGGCTATTGGCCACGGTTTGGACCACCAGTCCGACGGCGTAGTCATTGTCCGCCTGCTGAAGTTCCGGCGTGTTCACTCCGCCCAAGTCCGTGCTGAAGTTTCCCGTGTGATCGTGACTCAACCCACGGATCATCTCCAGCGAAGGCAGGTTGCCGTTCTTAACGAATTGCTGGAACTCCCGGTTCCATTCGGTGAACCTCCAAACGTCCGGGTAGGACTGATCGTAGGCGCGGAAGTACGGATCGTAAAAGTTGTTTTGAAAGATCAGTTGATTGGCTGCCGTCGTTTGGACGATTTTGCCTTGATTGAAAGGATCAGAGATCGGGTTTCCAGTCGTGAGATTGCCGGTATCCGTAATCTTGCCCGGCGTGTTGGCCATCCATCCGTAGTTACGAACCGTTCCGCCGGCGTGCAAAACTGCGTTGAAGATGTAGCCCTGCTGATAACCGGTGGGCCCGTCGGTAGCGGCATGGTCGCCGTCGCCCGCGAGAATATTGGGCGTTCCGCCACTGAGAGTTGAAGTCGCACTGCTGTAGGGGGTGGTTGCGCCGGTTGGATCAAAGAAGAAGTCGCGTCCGGCCGTCGTATTGAGGTTGGAAGGAATATTGCGGTTTTGCCCCTCGCCTTCATACGACAAGCCGCGATTCACGCGCGCATAGTTCTCTTGCTGCGTGATCGTCTCGGTATTGGTCACTCGGCCGCGCATGGACCACGACCAGCCGTCCATCGAGCCGTCTCCGGGATCCATGAAGTTGTCTATGGTGACGAAGTTCCGCGCCATGCGATGGAAGCTCGGAGTGACCCCTTCGCCGAACAGCGCCAGCGAAGGATCGCCGTTCGAACCATTGTGCAGATCGCCCAGAATCTGATCGAAGGTGCGGTTTTCCTTGACGATGTAGATGACATGCTTGATCTTGGAGTGAAGGAACTCCATCACTTTTTCGTCTGATTCGGACTCTTTCTGCGTGTAACCGTTGTTGGATGCTACCAGCGCGGTCAAATCCCAGATATCTTCATCATGCGGGACCTCGGCGCTGACCAGCGTCGCGTGCTCCAACTGAAATTGATACTGGTTGTTCGAGTTCAGCTCCAGTGATTCCTGCGCATTCGTTTCCGGAGGATCGACCTGTTTGAACTGGATGACGGCCATGTTGCCGTATCCATACAAGGGGTTCGGGCCCGTGTCGTTCTTGCCGTTGACGATATACATCCAGCGGCCATCGGCGCTAAACGCCACGTCAGTCGGGTCGTACGCGGTCGGCAGAAGGCCGGTCGTCTCGAAGGCCCATGGACCTGTCAGCGGTATCACGGCGATCGAATTGGAACCCGCATTCACCGCATAGAGTGTCTTGTTAAACGGATTGATGGTTACCGCCGTGGGCGCCGCGCCCGTGGTGTTCTTAGGGAAGTCCAGGCGCCAGGGGCCCCGCGTGTCAACCTTGTGCGTAATCGTGTTGGTCGCCGTGTTAATGACTGCCACCTGGTCCTGATTGTCCTGGGCGACAAACAGCGTTGAGCCATCTGCGCTCAGGGTCATGCCATTCGGGTTGCCGTCCGTGGAGATCCGGGCGACTACTTTTCTGGTGCTGATGTTGACGGCGACGACTTCACGATCGCGGTCGCAGCCGACGTAGGCGATGTTGCCCTTCAAAACCACGGAGAACGGAAAGGTCCCGCCCTTGGTTCCGTTCGGGGCGCCTGAAGCGAAGGGCCGCAAGTCGATATCCGGGGGTACCACTGCCTTGGTGGCCGTATTGATTAAGGTGATCGAATCGTTGTAGTTGTTCGCCGCGACAAGGGTGCCGCCGTCCGCAGTAATGGCCAGTCCCGCCACGTTGGGCTCGACGGAGAGTCCCAAGCCCTTTTGATTGGCGGCGTTTGCCACACACCCGTTGGGAGCGTGGCCAAGCGCAATCGTGGCGCTGGGCACGAAACTCCCGCCACTCTTGGTGTAGCCGTACACGGCGTCGTCGCATCCGCCTGCGGCATACAGCGTCTGGCTGTTGGGCGCCCACACCAGGCCGACGTGCGAATTCTTTTGCTGGATGACCTGCTTCAGCACGGGCTTGGTCTTGTTCGCTCCCGAAACGTCGTACAGAAATATGAACTGCGTGGACGCGGCTGTGTCGACCTTGCCGAGATTGGGGTTCGCGAGGTTGTCATCATTAGGGAAGTACAGCGAGTTCATTCCCGCTGTCAGGATCGCCAGGGTTGTGCCATCCGGGCTGACGATGGCTTTTACCGCCTCACCCGCGACGAAGTTCGGATAATTGGTGCTGAAATACGGCAGCGTTAGGCCGGGATTCAGATCCTGCTGCACCGCGTCTTTCAGCGCCTTGGGCGTGATAAACAGACCTGGCGGCGTCGCGGACTTCTTGACGTGGTCGCGATCATCATCGTCGTCACGGCGCCGATCGCGATCGTCGTCGTCACGACGCCCGCGATCTCCCCACGCCGGTGACTTCTTATCGTCATCGTCCTTGGGGCGCGGGCTCGCTGGCGCTTTTCCGAGACTGACAAAGAGCAGCATGGTACACGCGAAAGCAATCATCTTGCACAATCGCTTGAAGCTGAGCATTTTCATGCAGTCGTTCCTTTCTCCGGAGGTCTCCTCACGAACTAGCGGTCAGGGAGGCTCCCCTGATGCGTACGCATGTCAGCAGCCCTCTGCTACGCTCTGATTGCCGTCAGGTAAATTCCTCGCAAAACGACCAAGCGAATACGGGAAATCACGGAGTGGAAGACTTGCTTTAGGTTATCTGTACCTTCGAGAGGTTCGGAAAGAGGTCGGCGTCCATAGGTCCATGGACTTTGCAAGCGTAGCCTTGCGCCGGCAGCAGCTTCGCGCCGCGCGACCACATCGTGACCGAGGCTCGCTTTTCGCGCTCCGGATGCTTTTGCGGAGGATCTTTTCGTAGCCTTCGCTCAAATCGCCTTGGGGATCTCTCCGTAAACCTCGCCCAGGTGATCTCCGCCAAGGTTGACTCTCGCGGTAAAACATATTTACCGCTCGCAAAACGTGGTTTCCCGAATGCGCCCTGACCCTACTTCATCGATCGGCAATCTGATACTCGAGCGGAAGTGCAGAAGAACCGCCGTCGCCCTGCGCTCCCGAATTAACTCTTTTAGAATACGCACTTACGGAAATATGGAGTTCAAGTCGTTTAGAATGCGCACCTACGAAAAAAAGGGAGGGGGTGGGGGTGGGCTACTGGAATCCGCGGCGGCATTCCCAGCCCGTGCGGCTAGCACCTTACGACGATGCCCGATAGCGTTATAGAATCGCCCCCGCAGCTAACGACGAAGCGCTTCTCCATGAAGACGTACTCCTCGCGTCCTGACCCGTCCTTGTATATTCCCCCTCCGGGCTTGGGCTATAGCAGGATTCAGAAACTCTTCGCCGAGTTCTTCGGAACCTTTGCACTCGTACTGTTCAGCGCTGGCGCCATCTGCGCCGATCAGTTCCTACGCAATAGCAACGAAACCGGCCTCGGCCTCCTCGGCATCGCCCTGGCCTATGGACTCACCTTCGGCGCCATGGTCACTGCCGTAGGACGCGTCTCCGGCGGCCACATCAATCCTGCCGTCACCATCGGCTACTGGGTCACGCATCGCCTGGGAACCTTCGACACTCTCTTTTATTGGGCCGCGCAGTTGGGAGGAGCCATTCTCGCGGCCTATCTTTTGCGCTACGTCGTTCCCGAAGACACGTGGCGCGCTGTCGCTCTCGGCGCGCCCGAACTGGCCAGCGGAGTCACCCGTCTTCCCGGCATGCTCATCGAGGGCGTCACCACGTTCTTCCTGATTTTCGTGATGTTTGCCATCGGCCTGGATGAATACGGCATCCCCCGCCCCGTCGCCGGATTTGCCGGCGGTCTGATCATTACCGTCGCATCGTTTCTTGGAGCGCCCTTCACCGGAGGCGCCATGAATCCAGCCCGCGCCCTCGGCCCGGCGCTCGCCGCCAATCACTGGAGCAACCACGCCGTCTACTGGATCGGCCCGCTCGCCGGAGGCGTAATCGCCGCGTGGGTCGCGGACTTGATATTCATGGGCACTCCCAAAGAGAGATAGAGCGCCAATTGTGCGTTTGAGCACGAAATTCGCCCGTTACTAGGCGGCAACGTTGTACCGTCGTACGCTTGTTCGCTCCCGCTCCCGATGCTACGTTCGATGAGCAAATCCCAGGGAGTTCCGTCCCATATGGCTCAAGGCATCGACGATCTGCTGCGTTGCGCTGTCGAAAAGAAGGCTTCGGACCTCCATCTGAAAGTCGGTAACCACCCTTACGTGCGCATAGACGGCACCCTGGTTCCGCAGACCGATGTCAACCGCATCACGCCGGAAGAGATGCTTTCCATGGCCTTCAGCATGATGACCAACCGGCAGAAGCAGAAATTCAAGGAAAGCGCCGAGCTCGATATGGCCTACGGCGTAGCCGGACTGGGGCGTTTCCGCGTCAACGTTTTCCAGCAGCGCGGCAATGTGGGCATGGTCCTCCGCGTCATTCCGACGAAAATTCGCACGATCGACGAACTGAATCTCCCCCGCGTGATCGACAAGATTTGCGAAGAACAGCGTGGCTTGGTCCTCGTTACGGGAACCACCGGTTCGGGCAAATCCACCACGCTCGCCTCCATGGTCGATCGCATCAATACCACGCGCTCCGATCACGTCATCACCATCGAAGATCCCATCGAATTTCTGCATCGCGATAAGCGCAGCTTCATCAATCAGCGCGAAGTGGAAGTGGACACGGCGAACTTTTCCACCGCGCTGCGCGCCGCCTTGCGTCAGGATCCCGACGTGATTCTCGTCGGCGAAATGCGCGACCTCGAAACCATCGCCACGGCATTGCTGGCGGCCGAAACCGGCCACCTGGTTTTCTCCACTTTGCACACTTTGGACGCCACGGAAACCATTCAGCGCATCATCGCCGTCTTTCCGCCGCCCGAGCAGAAGCAGATTCGCTTGCAGCTCGCCGCCACGCTTAAGGCCGTCGTCAGCCAGCGCCTGGTTCGCTGCGCCGACGACAAAGGCCGCGTTCCCGCCGTGGAAGTGATGATTGCCACCGCCTACATCCGCGATTGCATCATCAACCCGGAAAAAACGCGCTTGATCCATGACGCCATCGGGGCCGGCTCCAGCCAGTACGGCATGCAGACCTTCGACCAATCGATCTACGATCTGTACAGCCGCAACCTCATCAGCTACGAGGAAGCCCTCAGCCGCGCCTCCAACCCCGACGACTTCAAGCTGCGCGTGCAGGGCATCCGCTCCGCCTCCGACGCCGCTCGCGAAGAGATGGAGCGCGCCATGGCCGAATACGAACACTTCGGCGGGCACTAAAAATACTCGAATAATGCGCCATTTACTGGCGGCACGACTAGCAGGAACCCCAAAACGGTGATGCGCCTGAGAAATGCATTAGCTATCGCGGCCATCTTACTTTGGTTTACAGCCATCGCTCTCTTCCTTCATTTCGCTGACACGCGGCCGACGTCCCCAAAACCAGTCGAGGGGAGGGTGTATCCTTGGAACAATCACGGACGTTTTATCTATCTAGATAAAGGCGAGCAAAATCAGTTATATGCTTTAGGGGGAACATCTGGTGCCTTCTTCGTCGCGGCTGCACTTTTAGGCCTATCGTGTAAGCATCAGTAAATCAACCATTTGGTCCGGTGGCAGGAGATTCCGTTGTTCATCCACCGAAAAGCTTCTATGCTTGGCCAGCCATGCGCTCCGATCCGCGAAAATTCTCCAGCGACGCCGAACTCTACGCAGCAGCGCTGCGCGCGCTCATGCGCCGCGCGCATTCCACCTTCGAGCTGCGCACTTATCTCGAGCGCCGCGCCACCGAATCCGAGGCTGTTCGCCGCGTCCTGGCCCGGCTGAAGCAGGAAAAGCTGCTCGATGACTCCCGCTATGCGCTGGACTTCGCTCGCGCCCGCGCCACTTCGCGCCGCCAAGGCGCGCGCCGCATCACCCACGAACTGCGTAAGCGCGGCGTTCCCGATCGCTTCATCGACGAGGCCATCACGCAGGTCTTTGCCGATATCGACGAAGCCGCCGTCGTGCGCAAGGTGATCGAGCGCCGTATGCGCTACGCGCGCGGAGGGCTCGACGCGCGCCCGTTTGACGCCAAGAAGACCGCTTCGCTCTACCGCACGCTGGTTCGCGCCGGCTTCGATCCCGGCGTAGTCCGCCGCGAACTGAACGCGGCAATGCGCACGTTGGAGAGCGAAGCTCCCGAGTTCGGAACACTCGGATACACTGCAGAATGATTAGCGATATCCTCGAAGTGATTGCCCTCGGACGAAAGCTGATCGAAACGATCAGCGATCTGCGGCGAGACGTCCAGTCCGCTCGCACCACTCATCCTGGCAAGAGCGCCGGTCCCTCTCACGTCGAACTTCTGGAAGGCAGAATCGTCCAGATCGAATCACAAACCCGGGAACACGGCGTTCGGCTGGACGATCTGGAACAGAGCTTGAACGATACCCTCCGCGCCACCGAAGCGCTCGCGCGACGCGTGAGCGCGATCTTCTGGATTGCTATCGTCGGCTGCACTTTGGCGGTGGTCGCGCTCGTTGCCTCCGCTGTCGCTTTGACCCGAACGATCCGCTGATTGGAAACCTGGGTCGCTGCGCCGCGTTGCGGGCTCTACAGGCCTCTGCGATAATTCCCGACTGCACCCGTAAAGGCAAATATGCTTACAGGCAACGAAATTCGCCATACATTCCTGGACTTCTTCGCCCGGAACGGCCATCGCATCGTGCGCAGCTCCTCGCTCGTTCCCATCGGCGATCCAACTTTGCTCTTCACCAACGCGGGCATGAACCAGTTCAAGGACGTTTTTCTCGGACTCGAACAGCGCGACTACCGGCGCGCCACTTCGGCGCAGAAGTGCGTCCGCGCAGGCGGCAAGCACAACGACCTCGAGAACGTCGGTTTTACCAATCGCCACCTGACCTTCTTCGAGATGCTGGGGAATTTCTCCTTCGGCGATTACTTCAAGAAAGAGGCGATCGAATTCGGCTGGGATCTGGTCACTTCATCGGGAACCGGCCGCTTCGGCATTCCCCTGAACAAACTCTATTTCACCGTCTTCGGCGGCGCGGAGATTGTCCCCGGCAAGAAACTTCCTTCCGACGATGAAGCGGCTCAGTATTGGCTCAAAGTGGGCGCGCCGAAAGCGCGCGTGATCGCGGTTCCCGGCCTGAAAGAGAACTTCTGGGCCATGGGCGACACAGGCCCTTGCGGACCATGCAGCGAGATTCACTACGACATGGGTCCTGGCGTTTCCGATGCGGGCCACACGGATTGCCAGTTCGGCTGCGACTGCGGCCGCTACGTGGAGATCTGGAATCTTGTCTTCATGCAGCTTAATCGCGACGCCGCGGGCAACGTGACTCCTTTGCCCAAGCCCTCCATCGACACGGGCGCGGGCCTCGAGCGGATGACCACAGTATTACAAGGGAAAACGAGCGTCTACGAAACGGACCTATTTCGTCCGCTGATTGACTTCGCCGGGAAACTTTCCGGTAAAGTTTATGGCGCGGCGGCGAGCACCGACGCCTCCCTGCGCATTGTGGCCGACCACAGCCGTGCCTCGGCTTTCCTGATCGGCGACGGTGTGATGCCTTCCAACGAAGGCCGCGGCTACGTGCTCAGGAAGATCATTCGCCGCGCCGTGCGCCACGGGCGCATGCTCGGCCTGGAGCGGCCATTCCTTTTCGAGATGGCCCAGCAAGTCGCGGAGCAGATGCGTGAAGCCTATCCCGAACTGCTGGAAAGCACGGACCGCGTGACCGGCGTGATTCGGCACGAAGAGGAGCGCTTCGCCCACACCATCGACATCGGCTTGAGCAAGCTGGATGAAGAACTGGCGGCCCTGTTGCGCGACAAGAAGCCTCAAGGGCGAGTGAGCTATCCCGGAGAGAAGGCCTTTCGCCTCTACGACACTTTTGGCCTGCCGCTCGACTTCATCACCGATACGCTCCGCGATCAAGGCATCGGCTTCGATCCCGCGGAGTTCGACCGCGCCATGCAGGAACAGCGCGAGCGGGCCAGAGCCTCCTGGAAAGGCGCGCACAAGGAAGTGGCCAGCCCGGCGTATGCCAAGCTGGCGGAGACCTTCCGCACCGAGCCCGATTTTTACTATGGGAGAAGCGCGCGCGACTGCCGCATCGAGGCAATCATAACGCCCAAGGGCCTCGCGAATGAACTGTCCGCGGGCGCCGAAGGCGAAATCGTTCTCGACCGCACGCCATTCTATGCAGAGTCCGGCGGGCAGGTGGCCGATACCGGCGCGCTCTGGAATAACGAACGCTCGCTCGAGGTCGCGGAGGTGCGCGGCGCATATTATCCCGTCACGGGCCTCATCGCGCATCGGGTCAAAGCCAAAGAGACGCTGCGCGTGGGAGACCGCGTGGCCGGAGAAGCAGATGTGGCGCGCCGCGAAAGGAACAAGCGCAATCACACGGCGACGCACCTGATGCACGCGGCGCTGCGCAATATCCTGGGCACGCACGTGAAACAGGCGGGTTCGCTGGTGGCGCCGGACCGGCTGCGCTTCGATTTCTCGCATTTCGCTCCGGTGGATTCCGCCGAATTGACCGATATCGAGCAGCAGGTGAACGAGCACATCCGCCAGAACGCCGAACTCGAGACGGACATCACCACCCTGGACGACGCGCTGGCTTCCGGCGCGCTGGCGTTCTTTGGCGACCGCTACCCGGAGCAGAACGTGCGCGTGGTGACGATTCCCGATCCTTCCTCGCCGCGCGGCTTCTACAGCAAGGAGCTTTGCGGAGGCACGCACGTGCGCCGCACCGGCGATATTGGCGTCTTCAAGATCGCCGTGGAGCAGTCGGTGGCTTCGGGCATACGGCGCATCGAGGCGCTTACCGGCGAGGGCGCTCTGGCCGACTACCAGAAGACCAAAGAGCTGCTGGCGGAGCTGGCGGCGAGGCTGCACGTGGGCGAAAACGAGGTCAATGAGGCGTTGGAGCGGCTGACGCAGGCCCAAAAACAGGCGGAAAAGCAACTGGAAGCGGCACAACGCAAGACAGCGGTGTCCAAACTCGATGCCCTGGTAGGGCAAAAGCGCGAGGTCAAAGGCGGGGTGGCAGTGGTCGCCGCCCAGGTCGAGGGCCTCACCCGGGAGGGCCTTCGAGAGCTGGTAGACCCCTTGCGGCAAAAGATGGGGCCGGGGGTTTTTGTGCTCGCGGCTGTGGAGGACGGCAAGGTGGCGCTGCTTTCGAGCGTGACCCGCGACCTGACCAACCGCCTTCACGCGGGTAAGATTATCCAGGCTGTTGCCAAGGACTTAGGGGGACAAGGGGGCGGCCGGCCCGATTTGGCAGAGGCTGGCGGAAAAGACACATCCAACCTAAAAACCGCCCTCGACCGGGTTTACGCCCTCGTCGAGGGGATGTTATCCTCCAGCGAGCGCTAGGAACCTCGGTAGGCCGAAGAGTACATCCGGCCGGAGACCGACTCGTTTTTCAGGTAGTACTTTTTTCTGCTTTCCCCGAGCGATGAAGACCTTGTTCATGACCGTTGCGCTCTGCTTAGCCGCCGGAGGGCTGGTACCGTCAGCCCACGCCCAGCTGTCTTCCTACGTGGACGAACACGGCAATGTGGTCTATACGAATGCCGACCGTCCGGCGCGGCGCAAGCCTGAGTCTGATAAGAGTGCCACAACGCAGGATGCAAAAGCGAAGACCGCGCAAACCGCTGCCGATTCCAGCGCCCTTCCCAAATCCATCAACCCGGACGTGCTCCACCAGATCGTGCAGGAGACGGCGCAAAAACACGACGTCGATCCGGCGCTGGTAAGCGCCGTGATTTCCACGGAATCGAATTGGAACACCTCCGCTCTCTCGCGCAAAGGCGCGCGAGGGCTGATGCAGCTCGTTCCCGAAACGGCGCAAAAGCTCGGCGTCTACAATGCATGGGACCCTCAACAGAACGTCGATGGCGGCGTGCGCTACCTGCACATGCTGCTCGACCGGTACAATGGCGATGTGCCCTTGGCGCTGGCCGCGTATAATGCCGGCCCGAGCGCGGTGGACCGTTGGGGCGGCGTTCCTAATTATCCCGAGACCCGCGAATACGTTCGCAAAGTGACCCACACCTATCTCCAGCCCGGCTCCGCGAATCAATCCGGTTCGCGCTCAGGTTCCCGACCGATCTATCGGTTCGCGACGGATGACGGCCGGGTGATCTTCACGAACGAATGACACGGTGCAGGGCCGTTCGGCCCACTTTTTTAAGCCAACAAATCGGCCTCTGTTTTGCGTCGCCCCGGGCCGCACTTTCTGCGGCTGGCTTTGAACTCGCCTCTATCGCAGTGGCGCTAATTTTTGGACTCGGCGTTACACTGGGTCTCCTGGTTCCCTCCATGGCTGCCCAGGACGATATTGCGTCGAGGCGAGCCTCGGCCCAGGATCAATTTGAACGCGCGGAAGCCCAGCGGACCGCACTGGACGCCAAGCCGGAGCGCGAACGCTCCGTGCGCGATTATGAAGATTTGGTTTCGGCCTACCGCCGGGTCTATCTGATCACGCCAAACGCGGTGGAAGTTCCTCCGGCGATCAAAAGCGTCGCCGACCTCTATCGCCGCATGGGCGAGCAGTTCGAGGCCAGCTACTTCCAATCCGCGATCAAGACTTACGAATTTCTGATCCACGACTATCCGCTATCGAGCCTGCGCGAAGGGGCTTTGCTGGCGATCGCGGAGATTCGCAAGAAGAATCTTTCTCCGTCCGATCCGGCCCAACTCGATTTAGCGCAGAAGAGCTACGAGGATTTCCTGGAACAATATCCGCGTTCGCCGAATGCGCCGCAGGCGCGAAAGGCGTTGGCCGAAATACAGGTGGCAAAGAAAGCAGGTGCGGCGCCGCAAGCGGCCAGCGCAGCACCCGTCCCGGCGCGGCCGCCGTTGACCCCGAGTTCGGGTATTGCAGCTGGAGCGGCCGCCGGAACTCCCGCGGGGACCTCATCAATCCCGGCCCTTCCGGCCACTGTGGCGCCGAGCAGCTCCGCAGCCGTCGCAACCGAGCCCGGGCAGGATTCCGAAGTGAGTCGAGTGCGCGTCTGGAATGCGGACAACTACACGCGAATCATCATCGAGCTTGGCGGCAAAGCCAAGTATCAGGCGGCGCGGATCTCCGATCCGGACCGCATCTACTTCGATATCGAAAACGCCAAACTGAACAGCAAACTGCTGCACGATCCCATCGACGTTCCTTCCGGCGGTTATTTGAAGTCGGTGCGCGTGGCGCAAAACCGCTCGGACATCGTGCGCGTTGTCCTGGATGTGGCCAAAGTGAAGGATTATTCCGTCTTCGAGTTGGCCGATCCCGACCGGCTGGTAGTGGATGTATACGGGCCGGCCACGCGTGATAGTGCCACCACGAATTCCAACGCAAAAGCGGTCGCGGATGCCGGCGCGAGCGCAAACGCCAAACCCGCTGCGAAAACGAGTGCGAAAACTGCGGCAGCGCCAGATGTAACGAGCGCCGCGCATCCCGCAACCGCACAAAACTCTGCGGCTTCCACTCCGGCCGCCTCGACGAGCGCGGCTTCTATGCCAACGGTGGCAATGCCAACGGCGTCAACGGCCAGTCCATCACGTACCGCGAAAATGCAAATTCCTTCTGTGGGATCGCTGCCGATTCCGGCGAAGTTCACGGTCTCATTGACGCCGATGCCGGTTTCGCCGCGGCTGAACGAATCGGCGTCGGCCGGGGCGGATCCTGAATCCGTGAAGGCGTTGGCGGAGAAGACTGGCCCGCCACCCGCCGCGAAGCCCACTCGCGCGGGCGAGCGTTCCCTGACGCGCGCCCTGGGATTAAAGATTGGCCGCATCGTGATCGATCCCGGCCATGGCGGCCACGACACCGGCACGATCGGCCCGACCGGATTGATGGAAAAGGACCTCTGCCTGGACGTGGCGCTGCGATTGGGCAAACTGATCGAAGCGAAGGTTCCGTCGGAGGAGATTGTTTACACGCGGCAGGACGACAAGTACGTGGGCCTGGAACGGCGCACGGCCATTGCCAACGAAGCCAAGGCCGACCTTTTCGTCTCCATTCATGCGAACTCGAGCGACGACGCCGGCGTCAGCGGAATCGAGACTTATTACCTTAACTTCAACGGCTCGCCTCAGGCCATGGAAGTGGCAGCGCGTGAAAACGCCACGGCGCAGAGCTCCGTGCACGACCTGCAGGATCTGGTGACCAAAATTGCCGCAAATGAAAAGGCAGAGGAGTCCCGCGACCTGGCTGCCGACGTTCAGGATTCCCTGGCAGCTTCGATGCGCGTGACCAACCGCCCGGAACGGAACCGCGGCGTGCGCAAGGCGCCCTTTGTAGTACTGGTGGGCGCGGATATGCCCTCAGTGCTGGCGGAGATCTCCTTCATCAGCAATCCCTCCGACGAGCAGTTGCTAAAGAAGCCCGAAAATCGACAGCGCGCTGCGGAAGGTCTGTTCAATGGGATCGAACGGTATCTCCGCAGCGTGAATAGCCTGACCACCACCATCTCCCCTTCCGGCAACGTGCCGCGACCGCAGTAGCGCGATTGGTCCCGCAGCGGTACCATTAACAGAAACGATTTCCGAAGGAAAAGCGAATGCCGGGAAAAAAGATTCTTTTCGTGCTGGCTTTGACTTTGGTCTTGCTGCTGGGCGGACCAGGCAGTTGCCTTTTGGCGGCGCAGTCTCAGGCGATCTTGCCTTCCTCTTTTGGCGCATGGATGGCTTCCGGCGCGGCAACTCAGGTTTCGCCGGCGCAGATCGAGCAGTTCGTGAGCGACGGCGGCCCCGTTCTGCGCGAATACGGCATCGCCTCCGGGGAGCGACGCGAGTACGCCAACGGCGACGAGAAGCTCACCCTCACGCTGTATAGCATGGTTGACCCCAGCGCCGCGTTCGGGGCGTTTACGTTCCTTCGGGATGCCGATATGGCGTCAATCGCGGCGACGAGTCCCGTGTCTTTTTCGGCTGCCGGAAAAGGACGGACGCTTCTAGTAGTCGGGAATCTGCTGCTGGAGGCGACTTCCTCCAAACCGCGGCTGGCGGCAGCCGACGTCAGTGCCCTCGGGCAGAGCGTGGCTAAGCAGGCAGACCAGCGACCTTATCCACCGATCGCGGAGTTCCTGCCGAAGGATGGACTCGTTCCCGGCTCCGAACGATACGTTCTGGGTCCTCTGGCGCTCTCCCGGGTATTTCCCCCGGGTGCCGCCACTATTGCCGATTGGGCTGGGTTTGGCAGCAGCGCGGAGGCTATGGTGGGTCGCTATAAGCTGTCTGGTAGAGACCGCGAGGGCGAAGCGCTTCTCCTGCTGATTCTTTATCCCACGCAACAGGTCGCGGCAGACCGCTATGGGACGATGGGTAAATCCTTTGCTCTCAACGTGGATCCAAGCCTAGCGAACGGGAAGCCGGCGATGTTTGCCACGCGCTCGAGCGCGCTGATCGCTCTGCTTTCGGGCGTGGACTCGCGTGAAACCGCCGCCCAGTTTTTGAGTCAAATCCATTATGCCTCGCAAGTTACGTGGGATGCGCCAACCCACGACCTTACCGACCCCAGTATTTCGACGATCGTTGTTGGCGCGATTGTGGATACTGGGGCGATCATGCTGCTGGTTATCGCCGCTTCCCTAGGGTTCGGGGGGTTTCGGCTGCTGGCAAAGTTTCTTGCACCGGGGAAGATTTTTGATCGCAACACGGATGTAGAGATCCTGCAGCTCGGCATCAGCAGCAAGCCTGTGGATGTAAAGGACTTTTATGTGCTGCAAACTCCCCGATGAGTCGCCTTTGGGCAGCGTAAATAACTGATAACATAAAGGATGTTGTCCGCCACACTAGGGTCTTTCTGGCCTTGACTGCCGGCTATACCA
>Ga0335081_10000885_pt1 | contig 47994 bp, 41 predicted proteins | sample Lox_Sample_35_FD_206713 | JGI IMG/M metagenome (GOLD analysis project Ga0335081, IMG submission 206713) | Soil microbial communities from Loxahatchee National Wildlife Refuge, Florida, United States - Lox_Sample_3.5 | ecosystem: Environmental > Terrestrial > Soil > Wetlands | place: USA... | reverse complement strand
ACGTGCAGCCCGTCGATTTGATCAAGTTTGGTTTTATCCCTGAATTCATCGGGCGTTTGCCGGTTAACGCAGTGTTGGAAGATCTGGACCGCTCCGCGCTGATCCAGATTCTGTCCAAGCCCAAGAACGCAATCGTGAAGCAGTACCAGAAGCTCTTCGAGTTCGAGAATGTGCGGTTGAAATTCAGCGATGAAGCGCTGGAAGCCATCGCCGATCTGGCCATGGAGCGCAAGGTGGGGGCCCGCGGATTACGCATGATTCTCGAGGACCTGATGCTGGATTTGATGTACTATTTGCCTTCCTACAAGAAGGTGCGGGAGTTTCAGGTCACCAAAGAGATGGTGCTGTCGCAGAAAATCAGTCTTACACTATTAGAAAAGGCCGGATAGGGCTGGGCGCCCCCCGGCGCATGCCGCGTCTGCAACAGGTCGCTTCCCCCTGGGAATAACAATGCTTACCTCAAAGGAAAAATCCGATACAAAACGTCTGCCGATGATGCCTATCCGCGAGGTGGTCATCTTTCCGTACATGATGACTCCCTTCGTGGTGGGGCGCGAATCCAGCGTGCGCGCCCTGGAAGAGGCCATGGCGGGCGACAAGAAGATCTTCCTGGCGGCGCAGCACGACGCTTCGGTCGACGAGCCCAAGCCCAACGAGATTTTCAGCGTCGGCACCATCGTCAGCATCGTCCAGAGCCTCAAGCTGCCCGATGGGAACATCAAAGTGCTGGTGGAGGGCGTCGAGCGCGCCAAGGTCGTCTCGGTTTCCGATGAGGACGGGTTCTTCCGGGCCATCGTTCGCACCTCGGCGTACCGCGTGGAAGCCGGGCCGCAACTGGATGCGCTGATCTCCCGCGTGACCGGGCTTTTTGAGCAGTACGTCAAGCTCAGCCAGAATCTCAATTACGAGACCATGATCGCCGCCATCCGGGTGGATGAGCCCGGCAAGCTGGCGGACACCGTGGGCGCCAACCTGCCGCTCACCATGGAGGAGAAGCAGGAACTCCTCGAGATCTTCGATCCCATCGACCGCCTGACGCGTGTCGCTGAAATGCTCGATATCGAAATCGAGAAGCTGAATGTCGACCGCACCATTCAGGGCCGCGTGAAGCGCCAGATGGAGAAGGCGCAGAAAGAGTATTACCTCAACGAGAAAATCAAGGCCATCCAAAAGGAACTGGGCCGCGGGGAAAAAAGCGAGATCGACGAGCTGAAAAAGCGCATCGAAACCGCTGGCATGACCCAGGACGCGCAGGAAAAGGCCATGGCGGAGCTGAAGCGGCTCGAGAACATGCCGCCCATGTCGGCCGAATCCACGGTGTCGCGCAACTATCTCGACTGGCTGCTGGCCGTGCCGTGGAAGAAGAAATCGAAGGAGATCCGCGACCTCAAGTACGCCGAGAAGGTATTGGAAGCCGACCACTACGGCCTGGAAAAAATCAAGGAACGCATCCTCGAGTTCCTGGCAGTCCGGCGGCTGGTGAAGAACCCCAAGGGATCGATCTTGTGTTTCGTTGGACCTCCGGGCGTGGGCAAAACGTCGCTCGGGATGTCGATCGCCAAGGCCACCGGCCGGAAGTTCGTGCGGTTGTCGCTGGGCGGCGTGCGGGATGAAGCCGAGGTTCGCGGCCACCGCCGCACCTACATCGGCGCTCTGCCCGGCCAGATCATCCAGATGATGAAGAAGGCCGCCACGCGAAACCCCGTCTTCATGCTGGACGAAGTCGACAAGATGTCGATGGATTTCCGCGGTGATCCATCGGCGGCGCTGCTCGAAGTCCTCGACCCCGAACAGAACTTCATGTTCGTCGACCATTACCTGGACGTCGAATACGATCTCAGCCAGGTTTTCTTCATCGCCACCGCGAACGTGCTTCACACCGTTCCGCCGGCGCTGCAGGACCGCATGGAAGTAATCCGGCTCTCGGGCTACACCGAGCTCGAAAAAATGGAGATCGCTAAGCGGTTCTTGGTGCGCAAGCAGATGGAGCAGACCGGGCTCACCAACGAGCAGATCGAATTTGCCGATTCCGGCGTGAACGGTTTGATCCAGTACTACACGCGCGAAGCCGGCGTGCGCAACCTCGAGCGCGAAATCGGCAACCTCTGCCGCAAGGTTGCGCGCCAGGTGGTGAACAACAAGAGCGGCAAAGAGAAGAAGCCGTTTTCCAAGGTCGAAATCACGGAAGCGAAGTTGCCCGATCTGCTGGGCCCGTGGAAGTTCCGCGACCTGGGTGTAGAGAAGAAAAACGAGGTTGGCGCGGCAACCGGGCTGGCCTGGACCGAAGTCGGCGGGCAGATCCTCACCGTCGAGTGCACCTTGATGGAAGGCAAAGGCAAGCTGACCATCACCGGAAAACTGGGCGACGTGATGCAGGAATCGGCGCAGGCGGCGATGAGCTACATGCGCTCGCGCGCGCACACCTTTGGGTTGCCGCGCGATTTCTATCGCAATCTGGACGTGCATATTCACATTCCCGAGGGCGCCATTCCGAAGGACGGCCCGTCCGCCGGCATCACGCTGGCCACCGCCATTTGCAGCGCCCTGACCAAGATTCCGGTGCGCGGCGACCTGGCTATGACCGGCGAAATCACGCTGCGCGGGAAGGTGTTGGGGATCGGCGGGCTCAAAGAGAAGTTGATGGCGGCGCACCGTCATGGCATCCTGGAAGCAATCATGCCCCGGGAGAACGAGAAGGACCTCCCGGACATTCCGGACGCCATCAAGCAATCCATGAAGCTCAATTTCGTAGAGTCGATGGACGAGGTCCTCAAGATCGCGTTGGAGCGTGAGTTGTCATCGCTGCCGCTGCCGCCGCCGGATGTGGATGTAAAGCCCGTGCTGGAAGAGAGCCGGGCGCATTAGTAAGAGGGCCACGGAACCGTGGGCTTTGGGGGTGAGAAGCGTGATATGCTGCCTCCACTTCAGCCCCGAATCGCGGCCCTGTTTGGTCGCGTGATTGAAATCTGAATTCGTAGTCAGTGCCGGCAAACCGGAAATGTTCCCCTCGGACGAACTGCCGGAGATCGCATTCTTAGGAAGAAGTAACGTCGGGAAATCCAGCCTGATTAACGCCCTGGTCGGGCGGAAAGGGCTGGCGTTTACGAGCAGCACGCCGGGTCGAACGCAAACGATCAATTTTTATCGCATCGACGATGCGTTCTATTTCGTCGACTTGCCGGGGTACGGATACGCCCGCGTGCCGGCAAAGCACAAGCTTGCATGGAAGCAACTGATCGAAGGATATTTGGAGGAAAGAGGGACTCTGCAGCTTTCCTGCCTGATTCTGGACACGCGCCGCGGATGGATGGACAAGGACCTGGACCTGAAGCGGTGGCTCGACGATCACGGCAGGCAGTACCTCGTAATCGCCACGAAGACCGACAAGGTAAATCAATCTGAGCAGGAACGCGGTTTGCGCGCCATCCGCGAGGAAGGCGTGGAGCCGCTGCTGTTCTCGGCCCTAACCGGCCGGGGAGTGAGGGAAATTTGGCAAGCAATAGCGAAAACACTTCAACCACGGTAGGAAACGCCCTGCCGCAGGAAAAACCAGAAAAGAACGACAAGCCCACCGAAAAACAGTCCGCTCGCGAAAATGCGGCGCCCGCCGCAACCGCCGAGACGGAGAGACAAGAGAAACCCGAGAAGGCAGAGAAACCGGAGAAAGCCGAGAAGGCTGCGAAGGGAGTCAACTCGCCGGCGGCCGCCGAGACCAAGCTGGCGGAAGGGAAGCCCGCCGAAGCGAAAGCCCCCGAACCTAAAGCGGCCGAGCCGAAGCCCGCGGAAGCGCCGGCAGTGCCGCCCGCGCCTCCGGTGGAACAGCCCGTAGGCCATCTTGGACAGCAACGGCGTAAACAGCAGACCGCCCAAAGCATCAAGAACGGGACCCCAACGCTCGATCTGGTGGAGCTCAAGGACATGAGCATCCAGAAGCTCAACCAGGTCGCCAAGGACATGGGGATCGCAGGCGCCGCCGGACTACGCAAGCAGGAGCTGATTTTCAAGATTCTCCAAACCCAGGCCGAAAAGAGCGGCCTCATCTTCTCGGAAGGGGTGCTGGAGTGCCTCCCCGACGGCTTTGGCTTCTTGCGCGCTCCGGAATACAACTACCTGCCCGGGCCGGACGACGTCTATGTCTCGCCCTCGCAGATCCGCCGCTTTGATCTCCGCACCGGCGACACCATCTCCGGCCAGATTCGCCCGCCCAAAGAGGGCGAACGCTACTTCGCCCTGATCAAAGTGGACGCCATCAACTTCGAGCCGCCCGAGGAAGCGCGCAACAAGATCTTCTTCGACAACCTCACGCCGCTCTATCCCAACGAGCGGATGAAGCTGGAGACCGTCAAGGAGAACTATTCGGGCCGCGTGATGGATCTGCTGACGCCGCTCGGCAAGGGGCAGCGCGGGTTGATCGTGTCGCCGCCGCGCACCGGCAAAACCATGCTGCTGCAGAGCATCGCGAACTCCATCACCGCCAACCATCCCGAAGTGACGCTGATTGTGCTGCTGATCGACGAGCGGCCGGAAGAAGTCACCGACATGCAGCGCAGCGTGCGCGGCGAAGTGATCAGTTCGACCTTCGACGAGCCGGCCACGCGTCACGTGCAGGTAGCGGAAATGGTGATCGAAAAAGCCAAGCGCCTCGTCGAGCACAAGCGCGACGTGGTGATTCTGCTTGATTCCATCACCCGCCTGGCGCGCGCCTACAACACCATCGTGCCGCCCTCCGGAAAGGTCCTCTCCGGCGGCGTGGATTCGAATGCTTTGCAGCGGCCCAAGCGCTTCTTCGGCGCCGCCCGCAACATCGAGGAAGGCGGCTCGCTCTCCATCGTCGCCACCGCTCTCATCGATACCGGCAGCCGCATGGACGACGTGATCTTCGAAGAGTTCAAGGGCACCGGCAACATGGAGATCCACCTTGAGCGCAAACTGGTGGACAAGCGCGTCTTCCCGGCCATCGACATCAACAAGAGCGGCACGCGTAAAGAGGAATTGCTACTGCCTAAGGAGGAGCTCAATCGCGTGTTCATTCTCCGCCGCGTGCTGAATCCGCTATCGCCTGTGGAAACGATGGAACTCCTGCTGGACAAGCTCGGCAAAACCCGGAGCAACGCTGAATTCCTGGCGTCCATGAGCGGGTAGGGCTCCGCCCGCCCCGTTCGTCAGGTTCTCAGCTATCTCCTTGCCTCCGCCAGTCGAAATTCCGACAGCCCCCAATCGTCGCGGTTGAACACCATCGTCGTGCCTAGGCGATCCATCTGGTCGGCCCATTCGAGGACTTGCTCGAATGCGAGCCAAGGAATTCCCTGCGCTTTCAGTCGCTCGAACAGCCGCTTTTCTCCCTCCGGGGTCCAGCCGGAACCATGTTCGATGTGGTAGATGCGCATCGGCTCGCCCAAAACCTGCTCCATAGCGCCGCCATGGTGCGCCATGTAGCAGAAGACGGAGTCCAGGTTCATCGAGTACAGGTCGAACTCCGGGTAGCCGCGCAACTCCAGCCAATGACGGCGATGAGCTAGTGTGAAATCCCCACAGGCATTGGTGTGCAGATCGACGGCGCTCGTTTCCGTGAAGGGCGGGGACGCGGGCGTAGAGCCGATTTCCAGCGTTGCGGTATCGCTTTCATGAATATGGCGGAGGCGCTTGAGCAGCCCTCGCGGAACGGGTAGGCCGACCCGCGGGGGAGCGTTACCGCGGCGCCAATCGGCGAGAAAACGTGAACCAGCGGAGACCGTTTGCCAGGCGCGCGCGCCGATGCGTACGGGCGCGGGCGTGACCGTGACGCCAGGACCACTTGCGGCGGGGGAGGTATCCCACTCGCAGCGGAAAACCTGAAGTGGCTTCGCGCGGTTCTGAGCAAAATCGTCATGGCCAACGCCCGCTACTAGGAAGCGAACAGAATCAAGATCGGCGGGAACTCGCAAACGGATTAGAGATCGCCGCTCCAGTCGCGCTTCGCCCACGAGATTCCCAAGCGGGTCCGTGACACGCAGGTCGAGGGCCCCCGCAGTGGATTCACTGGGCGCCGCTTCCAGCAGCATCACGCGCGGGCTGTTTGAAGGGCGGAAAGCCAGTTCCGCCCTGTTCGTTAGCCCGCGGGAAACCTGGCCGAAATGCTGGCTGGGCGCCTGCCAGCCGGCTCCGGGAAATATCCCGGCTTCTCGCGACACGATGTCGACTGGCGCGGGGCACCGGAAACCGTCCGGGGTAAGCGGAAACGTCCCTTCGCGCGCGTTCACCCGAAGCACGTGTGTGCGGCAGTAGGCCAGCCGCTCGTCAACGGTGGCATCCACGGGAACGCCAGAGTCCACATCGTGGCGGTCGATGCGATACATCCGTCCGGGTTCCAGACGGCGCGCTGCCAGGAACTCCATCAGTTCGTCGGAGAACAGGATATCGATGTTGGTGGCCAGGATGAACTCGCCTTCGGCACGGCGGATACCGGCGTTTTTGGCGATCATCTGGTAGAGAGGCAGAACCTCCGCGTAGCGGTAGCGCCGGTGCACCTCCGCCGGAACAGTTATCACCCGGACCCGGCAGGGGCTGGGATCGGAAGGCCACCGGACAACTTCAGCCAGCGGCGGCCGGTCGGACGGAGGGTTCCACTCCACCAGGATCAGTTCGGCCTGAAGGGCGTGGCGCTTCGCCTGTCCGATCAGGGCGTTGACGAACGTCTGCAGCCGGCTCAGGAAATTAGCGCCGTGGTCGTCATTGCGCGCAGCCGCCACAACCGATAGGTAGGGCCCGACATCCTGCATGTTCGCTCATGCGACATTGTAGCGATTCTCGCGACGGCGGCTCTAAAGCCAGACTCGCCCTCGGCCGAACATCTGGGTGATGCGTGCACTACGAATCCTGTTGACTGCCTTGATTGCGAACGGCGCGGCGCTGGCCGCCGGCCCCGGCAAAGACGCCATCCCATTGTTCTTTATCGCGAACCGCGGCCAGGCGCCTCGGCCCGTACAGTTCATGGCGACGGCCTCCGGGCTCACGGCGTATTTCCTGCGAGACGAAGTGCTGTTACGCACCGCCGGCGCTTCTGTGCACGTGCGGTTCGAAGGCGCCTCTGCTCTTGCCGTGGAAGGAGCCGAACCCCTCCCCGCGAAGGCCAACTTCCTGACCGGCAGATCGAGCCAGTGGCGACTGCAGGTGCCGACCTTCAGAGAGGTTGTGTATCGCGATCTGTATCCTGGCGTCGACATGGTCTACCGCGGCAGTGGGCACGAACTGAAGTCAGAATTCGTCGTCGCGCCGGGCGCGGATCCAACCGGGATTCGCGTCCGGTACGAAAATGCGGGAGCTTTGTGGATTGAAGGGGACGGGGCGCTGGTGATTCCCGTGGCAGGGCTGAACTTGCGGGAACGCGCTCCCCTCATCTATCAGGAGCGAGACGGTTCTAGGTGCGCTGTGGAGGGCCGTTTCGAGTTGGCCGGCGACGGCGCAGTCGGATTCGTATTGGGTGCGTACGATGCCACCCGGCCGTTGATCATCGATCCTGTGCTGTCGTATAGCACGCTGCTTGGCGGCTCCGGTTTTGACACAGCCGCTGCCATCGCCGTGGACTCCGCCGGCGCGGCGTATGTGGCAGGATACACCGATTCCTACAACGTTCCGACCGCGAACCCGGAGCAGAACTTCAATGCCGGCGGCAACGACGTTTTCGTGGCGAAGCTGAATCCTGCGGGGAACGGATTGGCGTATTGCACCTACATCGGCGGATCGGGAGACGATCGCGCGTACGGGATCACGGTGGATTCGAGCGGGTCGGCATATGTTACGGGCTCAACAACTTCTACCAACTTTCCTACGCGCAACGCGGTGCAGTCCAAATTGCAGGGCTGGCGGAACGCGTTCGTTTTGAAGCTCAACCCCGCCGGCAACCTGTTGGCTTTCAGCACGTACCTGGGCGGCAACGGCTCGGATAACGGAAATGGGATCGCTTTGGACAGTGCCGGAAATGCATACGTGGTAGGAGACACGACGTCCGTCAATTTCCCGGCTACGGCGTTCCAGAAAGGCTTTCACGGCGTACAAGATGTTTTTGTCACGAAGATCAGTCCGGATGGGAGCCGGTTGCTGTACGGCACGTTCCTGGGCGGCGCAAACGTCGACCGGGGCACGGCAATTGCTGTGGACTCGGGCGGCAGCGCCTACATTACCGGTTCAACCTATTCCTCCGACTTCCCCACCATGAATGCGTTCCAACGCAACATCGCGGGCGGAGGCGACGCCTTCATCACGCGTCTGAGCGCCGATGGCAACTCGCTTGTGTTCAGCACCTATCTGGGTGGCAGCGGCGGCACGGTTTCGTATCCCGAGACCGGACAAGGAATCGCGCTCGACAGCCAGGGGAATGCCTACGTGGTTGGCGTCACCAGTTCCTCGGATTTTCCGCTACTCCAGGCCTTGCAGCCATCGCGGCTCGGCGCGACCGACGCTTTCGTCACCAAAGTGAACTCAGCGGGAGCCTTGGTCTACAGCACCTACCTGGGCGGCAGCAGCATTGACGTAGGCAACGCCATTGCCGTGGATCAGAGTGGCGCCGCATACGTCGTCGGGTACACGTATTCCACGGACCTGCCGGTCGCCACGGGAGCGCTTCAGGCCACCAACGCCGGTGATTGCGATGCCTTTGTGGCCAAGCTCACGCCGGCAGGCAATTCCCTGGCGTACCTGAGCTACCTGGGTGGAAGTGGCTCGGACACCGCAACGGCCCTGACGCTGGACCTGAATGGGAACGTGTATGTGGCAGGCTGGACGCTGTCCACGAATTTTCCCTTGCTGAACCCTTTTCAATCCACGAACGCCGGCAATTACGGCGCGTTCGTCACAAAACTTGGCTTTGCCCAATTACCATCGGTTTTAGGCGTGACGCCCAATTCCGGAAGCGGCGCATCGCAGACGTTCAGCTTTCAGTATTCCGACCCGAATGGCGCTTCCAACCTGACCACCGTTTCAGCGCTGTTCAATTCAAGCCTGACGGCCGTATCCGGTTGCGCGGTTACGTACAACCGCGTGCAGAACACGTTGTCGCTGCTGACAGACGCGGGAGTCCCACCGTCGGGTTCGATCACCCCCGGAAGCGGCACCCAGCAGAACAGCCAGTGCACGTTGAACGGCAGCGGGTCGAGCGTGTCGATCTCCGGGACGGTGTTGACTCTGAACCTGGCGCTCACGTTCCAGGGGTCCTTCGGGGGCGCCAAGAACATCTACCTGCAAGCCGCGAACCCAGCCGGAACAGCGAACTGGCAGCAGGAGGGAACGTGGACCGTAGCACTACCGGCGCTGGTTTCGGCGCTCTCCTGCAATCCCACGAGCGTGGCGTCAAACGCCACCGCCAGTTGTACCGTAACGCTGAATCAGGCGGCAACGACCGGCTTGTCAGTCACGGTGTCGAGCAACAATACGCTGTTGACCGTCCCAGCCTCCGTGACGGTTGCGGCCGGATCGAGCACCGCTACGTTCAATGCCACCGCCGGAGTCATCCCCAGCAGCCAATCGGCGACCGTTACGGCCAGTCTGAGCGGTACTTCCAAAAGTGTTCAGTTTACGCTGGTCCCGCCAGCCCTGCCACCGACTCTGAACATTAGCAAAACGCATGTGGGGAACTTCACCCAGGGGCAGGCAAGCGCGACCTACACGGTGACTGTCTCCAACGCCTCCGGGGCCGCGAGCACTAGTGGGGCGGTGACGGTGACGGAGACGGTGCCCTCGGGCCTCACGCTGGTGTCGATGGCGGGGACCGGGTGGACCTGCCCCAGCGGGGGCAACACCTGCACGCGGAGCACCGGGCTGGCGGGAGGCGCCAGCTACCCATCCATCACGGTGACGGTGAACGTGAGCGCGACTGCCACCTCCCCGCAGGTGAATGCGGTGAGCGTCAGCGGCGGGGGCTCGGCCAGCGCCAACACCACCGATTCCACCGTGATCACGGCTCAGACGCAGAGTTCCACCGTGCGGGTGCACGCCTGCGGAGCACAATACACGGATTCGGCCGGGAGTGTCTGGTCGGCGGACTACGGGTACCTGAACGGGTCGTGCAATCCGACGAGCGCCAGCATCAGCGGGACGTCAGATCCGACGCTGTACCAGGCGGAGCGGTACAGCACCACCGGCAGCCTGACCTACCAGTTTGCGGTGGCGAACGGGACGTACAACGTGACGCTGAAGTTCGCGGAGTTGTACTACACGTCGGCGGGGCAGCGGGTGTTCAACGTGGCCATCAACGGCGCCCCGGTGACCACCAACCTGGACATATTTGCGGCGGCGCCGGGGGCGGACCGGGCGTATGACGTGACCTATCCGGTGGCGGTGACGGGCGGGCAGGTGAGCATTGTGCTGACGGGGGTGACCGGGTACCCCAAGGTCAATGCCCTGCAGATCGCGCCGGCAGCAGCGGGAACGCCCCTGCTGAGTATCAGCAAGAGCCACACGGGGAGCTTCGCGCAGGGGCAGGCGGGTGCGAGCTACGCAGTGACCGTCTCCAACGCGGGGACGGGGAGCACCAGTGGGGCGGTGACGGTGACGGAGACGGTGCCCTCGGGCCTCACGCTGGTGTCGATGGCGGGGACCGGGTGGAACTGCCCCAGCGGGGGCAACACCTGCACGCGGAGCGACGGGCTGGCGGGAGGCGCCAGTTACCCACTCATCACGGTGACGGTGAACGTGAGCGCGACTGCCACCTCCCCGCAGGTGAATGCGGTGAGCGTCAGCGGCGGGGGTTCGGCCAGCGCTAACACCACCGACGCGACGGTGATCAACACTCCGGTGCAGAGTGCGACGGACCGGGTGCACGCCTGCGGGGCACAATACACGGATGCGGCCGGGAATGTCTGGTCGGCGGACTATGGGTATCTGAACGGGTCGTGCAATCTGACGAGCGCCAGCATCAGCGGGACATCGGATCCGACGCTGTACCAGGCGGAGCGGTACAGCACCACCGGCAGCCTGACCTACCAGTTTGCGGTAACGAACGGGTCGTACAATGTGACGCTGAAGTTCGCAGAGTTGGACTACACCTCGGCGGGGCAGCGGGTGTTCGATGTGGCGGTCAACGGCACTACCGTGGATTCGCATCTCGACATTTTCGCGGCGGCGGGAGCGGCCTTTAAGGCCTACGACGTGAACTTTCCCGTGGTGGTGTCTGGGGGCCAGATCAGCATTGCTCTGAATAGCATCGTCGGGTATCCCAAGGTAGACGCGATTGCCATCACGCCACTCTCGAGTCCGGATTTTCTGTTGACAGCCACCCCCTACGCCCTGAGCGCGGCGGCGGGCGCCGGGAGCGCGTACCAAGTGACGGTGACGCCAGCCGCGGGGTTCAACGGGACGGTGAATTTGAGCGTGTCCGGGCTACCAGCAGGCGCGAGTGCGTCGCCGGCGGCGATTTCGGCCGGCGGGACCATCGGGCTGGCTGTGAGCATCGGTCCGGGCACGCCGTTGGGGACCTATCCGCTCACTATTACCGGGAACAGCGGGTCCGTAAGCCACGCCTACAACGTGCAATTGTCAGTGACCGCTGCTACGGCGACGGTCTTGCGCGTGCGGTCCTGCGGGGCGGCGTACATGGACACGACAGGAAACACCTGGCAGGCTGACTACGGGTACACGGGCGGGAACTGCAATGTGACCACCAATTCGATCAGCGGGACCACCGATCCAACGTTGTATCAAGCGGAGCGCTACAGTACGACAGGGTCGCTAAGCTATCAGTTCGCAGTGGCTAATGGGGCGCACATCGTAACGCTCAAGTTTGCCGAGTTGTACTACGGTGCCGCAGCGCAGCGGGTGTTCAATGTGGCGATCAACGGCACCCCGGTGGCGTTGAACCTGGACATCATCGCGCTAGCTGGCGAAGCGTTCCGGGCGTACGACCTCGTCTGTCCGGTGACGGTTACCGGCGGGCTGGTGACGGTCACGCTGACAGCGGTCACAGGCTACCCGAAGATCGACGCCATTGAGATCCAATAGAAACCGGCCGCCCTTTCCTGGCTGCTGTTGACCTCAGGGAGATGACAGACAGCTTCCAGACTCTGGCGGCCGGACTTGCGCCAAGCGGTGAAAACCACACGCAGGGATTCGGCTACTTCGCGGAGGACCTCTTGTTGGACCGCCTCGCCCGTTTTTTCCCCTCCGAACTGAGCGTTTCCTCAACCGGCCGTGCGCGGCAATCGCATTTGGAACTGGGTTCCTGCTCACGCAACCATATTTTGGGACGCCCGGCAGCCTTAGTTCTTCAACGCCTGGTTATGTCGCGGCATCGGCCAGTAATTCCGGAGGTGTTTATACCTTCCCGCCAACGGTCGTTCTCAGTCCCAACACGCGCTACTGGTTGTATTCAAACGGCCCGCTCCCGGCCGGCGCGGCGCTCTCCATTTATGGCAATGGCGGCGGCTTGGCCAGCCACCCGGACATTTTTTCTCGCGGCCACTAACAACCCCAATTTCTTTAATGGCCTGGGCGAACCCAACTACACACTGGCCGGCACTCCCGTGTCCGCTGGAGGCTGCACTTACACGATCAACCCGGGCGGGCGGGCTTTTAGTGCGTCAGGGGGCAACGGCAGTATTGCCATCACCGCCGGGGCAGGATGCAACTGGACTGCCGCTAGCACCGCAAGCTGGATTACGATCACCGGCGGCAGCAGCGGAACAGGCAACGGAAATGTCACTTGTCAGGTGGTGGCCAACAGCGGAGCGGCGCAGTCGGCGCCTATTAACATCACGGCCGCGACCGGGAATCTCTCCTTCACGGTGGAGGAAGGGGCCGCCTCGATAGCCGCGTACACCAACAAGGGATCGATGGCTCACCTGGCCGTGGCGGGATCCTGGACCACCATCTACACGTTGGCGAACACCGGTTCGGCGGCGGCGCAGATGCGCCTAAGCTTCTTCGATAGCAACGGGAATCCGTTAGCGCTGCCCCTGACCTTCCCGCAGTCGCCGAACGGAGTAGGAGCGCTGTTGGCTTCAACGCTGGACCGAACCATCAATCCGGGCGCAGAATTGATCATCCAAAGCACGGGAGTGGTTAGTGCGCCTATCACGGTCGGCTCGGCGCAACTGCTCACCAACGGGAGCATCAGCGGATTTGCGCGTTTCAGCACGGCGTTTGCAGCATCTATTCAAGACGCGGTGGTGCCGCTGGAAACACGGAATGCGAGCGGATACGTGGTGCCGTACGAGAACACGAACGGCTCGGCCACCGGCATTGCGCTGGCGAACATCACGGCGCAACCCGTCCCTGTGACCATTAACTATCGCATCGGCGGCTCTGCCGGCTACTCGGGGGACGGCGTGCTGGACAACACCGAAACGCTGGTCGTGCCGCCCATGGGTCACATGTCGTTTAACCTGGCTGATCGCCTCAAGGACACAGCGGGAGAAGTGGGGACGGTGGAATTCCTGACACCGTCCGCCGGGCAAATCAGCTTGCTGGGCCTGCTGTTTAATTCAACCGGCGCGTTCAGCACGCTGCCGGCACTGGTGAAATCGGGGAATTAGGAAGGCGGGCCAATTCTCAGTTTCTGATTGGAAGAGACGGCGCGGAGAAGGCGTCCAGAGCAATCGAGGCGCTCGCTCAAATCACCGGCACACGCTGAAGCTTGTATCTACTTGCCTGCATCGGGCAATTGGCTGGCCATGCGCCGCCGCTGCTCCTTGAGAAACTGCTCGCGGACGTCTTTGAGATCCTTCTCCAGCTTCTTCGTTTTCGCAGCCTGGGAATCGAGATCCTGCTGCAGTTTGGCCGTTTGAGCGGCCTGCACCGCCAGCGTCTCGCGGACCTTGGGATCGTCCGCGGCTTCCACCGGTTTCTTTTCGGGCAGCTTCCCGAGAAAGCTGGCGACTTCCTTCACCTGGGAACCTCTGCGTTCATCCACCGTGAGTGTCACGTCCACACGCTCGCTCTCGCGTGCATAAGCAAACGTTCCGGCTTTTAGTTGCACAGGGTCCAAATGAACGTATCGCGGTAGCGGTCCGCCGTCCTTGATCTCCAGGACCGCGCCAAGTCCCTTTTGCACGGCCGGCGAGTTTCGGTCCCATCGAATGTGCAACTGGCCGTTGTCATCCGAGGTGTTCAACGCCAGGAAAGGCACCGGTTCTCTGGGAAGCGCCGGCCGTACCTTGGCGATGGTCTGCGGCAGCCAATGCGAGCGGGTCTGGTAGGCCGTGGCGCCGATTGCCAGGCCGAGGATCACCGCTGCTGCTCCTTTGAGCCAGCGCCACGATGCGGGCTGAATCTGTGCAAACTGCGGGATTGGGAGATCGAGAGGCGCGTCCGTGTCGTCCTTCTTGAGAGACGGGACGGCGGCTTTGAAGAGATCCGGTTTCTCGGGTGGCCTCGGGCGCCCATACGACACCGGCGGCGCCGTCACCGCGGCCGGCGGGGCAACCGGTCTGGACACCGGTCTCGGTACCGGTTTCGGCTCTGGCTTGAGCTCATACTTCAGCGCAGGCTTCGGCTCCAGTTTGGGCTCGAACTTCGGGGAAGTGCTGACGTCTTGTTTCGCCTCCGTCTGAACCTCCAACTTCGCCTCGGGTTTAGGCTCCAGCTTGAGCTCGGGTTTGGACTCGGGCTTCAGCTCAGGTTTAGCCCCTACCGGCTTCGGTTCGGATTTCGGAACTGCTTCCGGTTGGACCGAAGTCTTGGCTACGGGAGGCGTTGGCTGTCCAGTCGCGGCAGGACGAGGCGGGGGAGGAGGTTCGGGCGGCAGTTCGGGCTTGATGGTCAGCACCGGCCCTTGTGGCTCGGGAGCGCGCCGTAGCGGTTGAGGGGTCGGCGGAGGAGGAGGTGGCACGTCGGCAACGGGCGCCGGCCGCACCGGCAGCGCCTCCAGCGTGAAGTCCTGGTAGCTGGCCGATCCGCGGATGGATCCATCCCGTTCGCGGAAGAAGAAACCGGCGGTGGTCGGATCGAAGGTGTGGGGCTTTACGACCAGCGCCAATTGCCACGGTTCCGGGAAGAAGCGGTTGTGTATGTCCTGGTCGGCATCGGAAAGAAAAATGCCGCTGCGCGTGTGGGAGTGATACCAGCCGACGGGTTGGCGGTCGCGGCCGTTCTGCTTGGCGCCTTCCACGAGCAGCGCCATGCGCGTGAGGTCGCGCTGCGACAGCGAGAAAGAAGGCCCCATGGCGTGCTCACAGTCCAGGGCTTCGTAGTCGGTGATGGTGATCCGGCTGCCTTCCAGGTGTCCAAGGAGAATGCCGCCGATTTCGGCGCCGCCGCGCGGCAGCGAAAAAAAAGCGTCCACCACCGCGAGGCGGATGTCATCGAGCACACGAGCGGAGTATTCAACCTCAAAGGGACACTCGGGGGCCTTCCACCTGGCGAGGGCACTTTCCGTGCTGCTCTCAGTCATCTAAATTCGTTTCCGCTCTTTTGATTGTAGGCGATCCGGCGAAACAATATAGCTGAAGTTCGGGCAGTACCGTGGGGTTGACTTTGGATAACAAAGGGCGGGCGGCTTACCCAACCTCGAGCTTTCATTCACGACTTGAGTTTTCTCAAGATGTGGACGGCAAGGAACTCTTTGATCTCTCCGTGGCGGGGCACTGGCTGCGAAGCGCCGGTCTTTGGATTGCGATACCAATCATGTTTGCCGCCATGCCGGATGAGGACGTCATCCCTCTCCTTCGAGCTTGCGGATCAGGTCGGTCCGCTTCATCCGACGGACAGTTCGGCGACTTTCCGGCTTCCGGGGATCTCTCCGCTGGTGAGGTCCCGATACAGATCGCGCAAATTCTCCTCCAGGTCCTTCAGTGATTCGCCCTGAGTGAGGTACTCCGGAAACTCCTCAAAATAGCCGATCCACACCTCGCCGTCCTGCCAGCGGACGTATCGGGCCGTCGCCATGGGATCATTTTAGCGCTGAATGCGCGGGCGGGGGACGCGCAGACGTGATATGCCGCATGCCTTACACGCACTCTCAGCTACACTAGGTTTGGTGGGACGCCTTTTCAACCGAGCTGAGCTGCTGGAACAACGCGCACGCTGGAAGGCGGAAGGCAAAACCGTGGTCTTCACCAACGGGTGCTTCGACCTGCTTCACCCGGGACACATCCGGCTTCTGGAACAGGCCCGGTCGCTGGGGGACGTGCTGGTTGTGGCCCTCAATTCGGACGCAGGCGTGCGGCGGATGAAGGGCTCGGGGCGGCCGCTCCTCGGCGAAGGGGAACGGGCCGAACTCGTCGCGGCCCTCGAAGCCGTGGACGCAGTCACCTTGTTCGATGAGGACACGCCGCGCGACCTGATCGCCGCGCTGCTGCCGGACATCCTGGTCAAGGGCGCCGATTGGTCCCATTTCATCGCCGGACGGGAAGAAGTGGAGGCCGCAGGTGGCGTGGTGAAGGCCCTTCCTCTGGAGCCCGGTTACTCAACTACTAATCTTATAGAAAATATTCTGAACCGACCTTGATCCATCCTGCAGTTCGAGACCTGTTTCTGGACTTGGGGAGACACCCTGGCTTTCAAGAGGCCCTGCACCGCCTCACGGCTGGAGGCAACGCCTCACTTGCGGGCCTTACCACGACCGCCAAGGCCATTTATTCCGTGCTCCTGAGCCAGTCCGCAAATCGTTCTTTGATCATTGTAGTAGATGGAAACAAAGAGGCCGAAAGCCTGTTTGAAGCGGTCGAAACATTTTTTCACCTGCTCGCCTCGGATGATCGCACGGGCCCGCAACTCCTTCCAGCTCTGGATGTTCTGCCACTTCAGAACCTCTCGCCGCACGCCGAGATCTGCGAGCAACGGGCGGTTGGGCTGTGGCGCCTGGCGACTCAGCACGTTCCCATCACCATTCTGCCAGTCGCTTCGGCGCTGATGAGAATAGAGCCGGGCGATTTCTACCGGCAGCTTGCCCTGAAGTTGCTGGTGGGGGACGAACTGCCGCTGGAAGAGGTGGTTGCGCACCTGGAGAGCATCGGTTACGAGCGCCGGGAGCCGGTGGAAATGGTAGGGGAGTACTCCGTTCGCGGCGGAATTGTAGACGTGTTCTCGCCCGAGGCGCCCAAACCCGTGCGGATCGATCTGTTTGGCGACCAGGTGGAGTCCATCCGCCGCTTCGACGTGGAATCGCAGCGATCGGTGCTTAAAATCGAGGACTGCATCCTGCTCCCGCTGACCGAGCACCAGCGGTCGCGCGCGCTGCTCATGACACTCGGCGACCTGATGCGCGAGGCCGATCTGCCGGGCCGCGACTTGCCCCTCCCCGGCGAGCCGTTTCCCGGATGGGAGCTGATCGCGCCGATGGTGCGGCCGCGCAATGCATCCGCGTTCTCGCTGGTGGATCATCCCATCATTCTGTGGGACGAGCCGGACCAGGTGCGCGGCGCCGCCGACCGCTTCTGGAAACGGCTGGAGCAGATCGAACGATCACCTGCCTACGATCCCGACCGAGTCTATTTCCGGTGGGAAGAGTTGGAGCGCCAGGCCGGAACTGCGCCCGCGCTGGCCCTGAAGGAGTTGGAGATCGATTGGCAACCCGACGCGCAAGACGAAACCAGTCTGCATATAGCCACTCGTCCAGCCCTATCGTTCCACGGCAACATGCAGGTGGCGATCGCGGAAGCGCGCACGCTGGTGGAAAGCGGCAACCGCGTGGCGTTCTTTGCCTCGTCCACGGGTGAGATCGAACGCGTGGCAGATATTCTGAATGAGTACCAGGTTCCTTACCAACTGGGGCTGGAACAGTTCGAATCCACGCCCGCTTACCTGGCGGAGCGCGCCTACATGGCCGGGACGGTGGCCAGCATCTACCTCATCAAAGGGGTGGTCCGGCACGGCACGGCGTTTCAGGATTCGAAGCTGGTGGTCTTCGGCTCGGAGGATCTCTTCGAGACTTCGGAGCTGGTCGCGCGCGCGCCTGCTTCCAAGTCCGCGCTGGCGGCCTTCTCCGCCGATCTGATCGACCTCAAGCCGGGAGATTACGTGGTGCACGCGGAGCACGGCGTGGCGCTGTACCTGGGGCTTCGCGAGATCGCCCAGGGCGAAGCCAAGGGCGATTACATGCTCTTGGAATATGCCGGCGAATCCAAGCTGTACGTTCCGCTCGCCCGCATGGACCTGGTGCAGCGGTTCCGCGGGGCCGGCGAGGCGAAGCCGGCGCTGGACCGCATGGGCGGCGTCACCTGGACGCGCACCAAGACGCGGATCAAAGCCAAAATGCGCGACATGGCGGACGAGCTGCTCAAGCTCTACGCCTCACGCAAAATGTCGGAGGGCTTTCGGTTCTCGCCGGACAGCAACTGGCAGCGCGAGTTCGAAGACGCGTTCGAATTTGCCGAGACGCGCGACCAGCTCACCGCGATCCAGGAAATCAAGCGCGACATGGAGGGCCGGCAGCCCATGGACCGGCTGCTGTGCGGCGACGTGGGCTTCGGCAAAACCGAAGTGGTGATGCGCGCCGCATTCAAAGCGCTCGGTGACGGCAAGCAGGTTGCCGTGCTGGCGCCGACCACCGTGCTGGCCTTTCAGCACTTCGAGACGTTCAAGCGGCGCTTCCAACCGTTTCCAGTGCGGGCCGACATGTTCAGCCGCTTCCGCTCCAACAAGGAATTGAAAGCCGCGCTGGCGGACCTGGCAGAAGGCAAAGTGGACATCGCCATCGGCACCCATCGGCTGCTTTCCAAGGACGTCGAGTTCAAGGATCTCGGGCTGGTTGTAGTCGATGAAGAGCAGCGCTTCGGCGTCAAGCACAAAGAGCGGCTCAAGCAACTGAAGAAGACGGTGGACGTTGTGACCATGAGCGCCACTCCGATTCCACGGACACTACATATGTCGTTGTTGGGGCTGCGCGATATGTCCGTGATCGAGACACCGCCTAAGGACCGCTTGGCGATTCACACCGTGGTGGCTCCTTTCCAGCCGGGGCTCATCCGTTCAGCGCTGGAGTTGGAGCTGGGACGCGGCGGCCAAGTCTATTTCCTGCACAACCGCGTGGATTCCATCTGGACCCGCGCTGCTATGCTTCAGGAGCTGGCTCCAACGGCTCGAATCGGTGTCGGCCATGGACAGATGAGCGAGGCGGAACTGGAGCGGACTATGCTGCACTTCATGCGGCACGAGTTCGACATCCTGGTTTGCACTACAATTATAGAAAATGGCCTGGACATCCCTCTCGCCAACACCATGCTGGTGGAAAACGCGGAACGGTACGGGCTTTCGGAGTTGTACCAATTGCGTGGGCGCGTGGGCCGTTCAAACCGGCGCGCGTATGCATACCTGCTGGTGCCTCCGGACACGGAATTGACCGAGGTGGCACGCAAGCGACTGGCGGCGCTCAAAGAGTTCAGCGACCTGGGCGCCGGTTTCAAGATCGCGGCTCTGGACCTGGAATTGCGCGGCGCCGGCAACCTGCTGGGCGGAGAACAACACGGCCACATCAATTCCGTAGGCTTCGACACCTATGTTCGGCTGCTGGAGGAGACCGTCCGCGAACTGAAGGGCGAGGAGGTGGTTCCAGAGATCCACTCGACGCTGAATCTGGGCCTGGATATCCGCATCCCGCCCGACTACATCTCGGACGAAAACCAGCGGCTGCGCGCTTACCGGCAGATCGCCAACGCCGCCGACGCAGCGGCGCGCGACCGCGCGGAAAAGGAACTGGCGGATCGCTACGGCCCCGTGCCGGAAGCCGTGCGCAACCTGCTGGAATATTCGGCTCTGAAGACGGTGGCCGAGCAGATCGGCATCGAGGCCATCGACCGCCGCCACAACCTCCTGAACGTCAAGTTCCACAAGGAGACCAGGGTGGATCCGGCACGGCTCATGCAGATAGTGAACAAGACACGCGGGGCGCAGTTCACGCCGGCGGGTGCGTTGCTGCTCCCCCTGAACGGCCAGTCCGCCGCGGAGATTCTAGGGTATCTCAGCGAGAAGCTGCAGCAGTTGCAGGGGTGAGACCCACTCAGTGCCGGCTGTTTTTTTTCACCGGCTGAGCGGGCTTCAGGAGGGCTTCGATTTCTTTGCGCAGGTTCTGCTCGTGCTGGTCGCCAAAGAAGTTGGCGTCGTCGCCCTCATACTGCGCGCGGATGACGCCTTGCCGGTCGATAAACGCCAGCATGGGCATCAGCGGAATCTTCATGACCGGGTGCTGCATGAAGCTCATTGCCGCCGTTCCCTGGTCGTCGTTGTAGCCGACAGGAAAAGGCGGATTGAAGGTCTTGATGAAGCTGGGAACCGCCAGTTGGGCGCCGCTTTCTACGGCTGAAGCGAGCACCTGAAGACCGCGCGGACCGTACTCGTTCTGGTCCTGGATCAGGAAGCCGATCGTGCGCTGGCAGTGCGAGCAGTACGTGAGAATGAACGCCAGAACGACCGCCTTGCCTTTGTACTGGCTTAGCTCCAGAGTCTTTCCATCATCCAGTTTGATGATGTACTCCGGCGCGGGGCGCGGCAGCTCGGCCGGACGAGCCGCCGGGACGAATAGAAGGAGCAGCAGCAGCGCGGCCGGCAAGAATCGTCGGGGTGCCATGAGATTTCAGTGTATCGCGGGGTCCAACCCTTCCACGCTCGTAACGATGGCGCCCTTGCGGCGAAGCTCGAAGCGGCCGTCATCGCCGGTGCCGGTCACGGAGTCGGCCGTCTCGGCGGTCACTGACATGGCCTTCCACTTCTTCCGCAGGATCTCGCGGTACGCGGCGAAGTACCGGGCGGCGCTCGATTCGCTATCCCACTCGGTGGCATAGAGCAGCACGACGCGGCGCGCCTTCTTGTTCTCGTGAAGTTCGAAGGAGCAGCCGCGCCAGTGCGGCGCCAATTCCGCGGCGCGCTCCTTGCCGGTATATTGCTCGAGCAGGATACTATGTTCCAGCTCGCCCAGGGTGCCGCCGACCAGGCCTTTGTAGCCGTGCGGCAGGTGGGCGTCTGGCACCTCCGGCTGGGTGGGCTTGATGCCCGCGAAGTACTTCTCCGGCTGCATGATCTGCTGCGTGGAAGCCGGCGGGTGGAGAAAGACCTCGCCGAAGCTCCCCTGGTGGTCGCGCTGAAAGACGGCGTTCTGGAACATCATGCCCTTGGTGTAAGGGAATACCAAAGTCTCGCGCAGGTAGAGAGGTTGCTTATCGAAAACCGGATATTGGCCCTTTCCGCCGTCGTCTTCATTGGCGACCAGGCTGCTCATGGCCGCCGCCAATTCGGCCGAATCGGCGATCGACTGGCCGCCCTTTCGCGCCAGGTACTCGGACATCAGCCACGTGGCCTGGCCTTCCATGACCGCCAGGCGGGCGGTCGATCCGTCGTCGCTCTTGCGTCCCTGCTTGATGAACCTGGCAAGATTGTAGTTCTGATCGGCCAGGGCGTGCGATAGTTCGTGGGCGAGCACGGAGTCCTGGGACTCCGCGTCGGTGGAATCGGTGATAAAGAGTTTCTTGCGATTGTAGTCGTAGAACGCGGCGGCCTGTTCGGTGAGCAAGTCCACTTCGTTTCGGGCGAGGTCGAAGTCTTGCGGCACGAGGCCGAATTTCTTGAGCGTCAGCTCTTCGGCGCGCATCTCTTCTGGGCTGGAGACTTCATTCACCCGCTTGTTCAAGAACTTGTTGATTTGCTCCTTGGTGATGAAGTCGCAGGGCACGGGATGGCGCAGGGGCATCCCGGATATGCGCTTCAATTCGGCGGTGATGGCGGGCACTTGCGCGCACAGCGCTTTGGCGCGAGGATCGGCCTGTGCCGTTGCAGATGCGGCATAGAGGAGAATCCCGAGGAGGATCGCGAGGCGTGCCGCCACTTCTTACAGCATACATAATGCGCGCTACAATAAATCGACCAACCTCAAAATCCACGGGAGAGAGCTTTTGGCGGACGACAAATTGTACAAGGCCGAATATCTGGGCAGCGGCACCTTCATCATCAGCAAGCCCAAGCGGAAGAAGATCAAGGTGCGGCAGTCGAAGCTGAAGAATCCGGAGCGGGGATCAAGGAAGTAAATTACCACCCTGGAGTCCACTGCCAGCCGCCTTCGGGGCGGGCGGCGATGCGGCCGACGCTGGGAAACGGAAAATGAAAAGCCATGACGCGCATGTCGTCGGCGGCCGCGCGGTCCAGCAGTGCGCGCCGCGTCATTGCGGCGAGACCGCGGTCCAGGTCCAAGCCGTTTTCCCAGTCGGGGTGCTCCAGGTGCAGCGGGTGAACCGCGGCATCGCCGAGATGGAGGAGTTGCCGCCGGTCAGATGTCAGAATCAGCGCCAGATGGCCCGGCGTATGGCCGGGGGCCGGAATCACGTGAAGGCCCGGGACGACTTCGGCTTCGCCTTCGATGAATTCGAGCTGGTGGCGTAAAGCAGCCAGCGAACTGCGCGCCTTGAACTCCATGGCATCCTTTACTCCATCCGGCAATCGCAGAGCGGAGAGGTCTGTGTGCGAGGCGGTCCAAAAGTCTCCCTCCCGTTCGGAGAGCACGTAACGCGCGTTGGGGAACATAGGCTGCGGCGACCCGGGTTCGCGGAAATCGATGGCGCCGCCGATGTGGTCGGGATGGGCGTGCGTCAGCACCACGGTATCGACGTCATCGAGACGGATACCTACCATCTCCAGTCGGGCGGGGATGGCGCCGGAAGTCGGGGACTCCTGGCCGAGCCCCGTATCCACCAACACCACGTGACGGCCGGTTTCCACCAGCAGACAGGTGTATGGGCTGAGGACCGACTCGAGCGGCAAATGGCGGCTCTCCAGTTCGCGGGCGAGTTGCACGTGGTCGACGTCGGGGAAGAACCAGGGGGTAGGGTAGGAGACGTAGCCGTCGGTGAGGACGGTGCAGGTGATGGCCCCGACCTGGAAGCGGTGCGAACCCGCCGGCATAAGTTAGGGTTATCTGATCGCGGAGTAAAAGTCAAAAAGGTGGAGAAAGCGACCAGCCAAAGCGATCAGCGATCAGCTTTCAGCGATCAGCTCGCCCGGCCGATGTAGTAGCTCCCTGCTGTGGTTTCGTAAAGCTCAAGGGGAACTCTCCGCGTTTGAGATGATCAGCAGTCAGACTCAGCTACACTAAAACGCTCTAAGCTGATCGCTGAAAGCTGATTGCTGATCGCTTGCTTTTAGAAGATAAACGCCAGACCGCCTCGGAGGGAGCGCGGGTACTGCACCAGCATCACGCCCTGACCGTTGTACATCCCCAGCGGAAGGTATCCCTGCGCCAGCATGTTCCGTAAATCAACGGTGGCTTCGATGCGTTTGCCGAATCCGGGGATGGGCTGGCGGACGAAAATGTTGAGACCGGGCATGGCGTGGAGAGATTGGGTGCTGTACAAGTTGCCGGGCGTAGCCCAGCGATTGTCCGCGGTGTACTGGTAGCTCACAGAGACGTGCGTGCCGGCCCCGGGCACAGTCGCCGTGATGCGGGCGGTGGCGGCGTGGCGCTGGCCTTCCCGGATCAAGGACCGGAGTTCGTCGGGGCTGTCCGTCACCAGGTCGCGCCGGTCGGCAACGATCGCCCCCACGCTGCCATACATCAGGGTGGCCGAAAAATTCTCGCCGAGATTCTGCGTGATGGCGGCCGTGTAGCCGCTGCTTGCAAAATTGCCCGCGTCGAAAATGGAGTTCCCGGAGAAAACATCGGGGAGAATGTCGCCACCCCCGTACAAGCCGGCGGGCGCCACCAGGGTGAGGGCCGCGTTCGTCACCGATTCGTGATAGGCGGACAGGATGTAGGTTCTCGAACCGGCCTTGCGGGAATAGGTGACCTCGTACTCGGTGCCACGCTGGATCTCGGGCCTGGCGCCACGCAAAGAAACGCGGGGGAACATGCCGAGGGCGTTCAGATCGCGCGAGAGGTCGGCTTCGTCCGACGGCTGCCCGTTGAGGTCGGGCCGCGCATTTCCAGAGGTGAAGGTCAACTCCAATTGGGCGCCATCACCGAGCGAACAGGTCAGGCGTGCGTACGGGCTGACGTAGTTGAGGTGATCCAGGAACGACACATAGTCCAAGGCCGAACCGTAGCGCAGGGTTACGTCGTCGCTGAGCTGGACTTGATCGTCAAAGCCGGCCGTCATGGTGCGGATCATCGGCAGGGCGTTCTCAGAGCCCGACATGGCCGTCGCCAGACGCCCCGGCAGGAACATCTGGCGCATGGTGAGCGAAAGCTCGGGGCTGCCGCCCATCACGTTGTTGCGGCTATAGCTGGTGCGGAAGGCTGCCGTGGGTACTCCGTTCTGCGAGCCGTATCCGACATTGCCGCTAACCTGGAGATTGTTGCTGCCGTACAGCGATGTGGCCAGAGCGAACGCCGTGCCCATATCGGCTTCGGTTGCCACGCCCGTGGCCATCGTGCCTTCTCCCGCTGAAACCCGGAGAATGCCCCGTGTGTCCGAAAAGGCGGCTGAGTGAATTGTCTTTTCCGGGGTCGGAGTCAGCGGGTCTCCGGCGAATCGCATCACGGGGCGCGTGGAATTGGCGGTGCGTAGAACCCACTTCCAGTCGTCGGTGATGAGGCTGCCGTTCTCGATAGGAGGATAGCTGAGCTGGATAGTGCTGAACAGGCTATTGAGGTTCACCGCGAGGACGCTTTGCATCCCGGGCTGGACCACGATGTCTTTCTTCAGGGCGGGGAAAAATGCCGCCAGCGAAACCTTGATAGAGTAAACGTCCGGTATCAGACTCAAGAACCTGAACTGGCCGTTGGAATCGGAGAGCACTTTGCCGACGTTGCGTTCCTGGCGATTGTAAAGCTGAACCGCGGCGCCCATCTGCGGGACACCGACGGAATTCCGCACGACCCCGGTAATGGCGCCGGATACTTTCAGGGGAGTGGCGGCGAGGGAGACGCGAGGGGCAGCCAGGCAAGACATTCCCACCACCAGGAAGTTCAGCGCCTTGTGCGTCTTCGTCTTCAACATCCGACGCTCGTAAACCGCGGGTTAAGATCCGCCGATTATTAGGTTACCGTAAATTGGGCTGTAGGTGTAAGTACCTGATTACGGTTTTTATCAGTGACCTTCAGCCGAAGGGTATACTGCCCGGGTGCAAACTGCTCGAGGCGCAGCGTCTTTTCAATCGTGACCTGGCTGCCGGAGGCATCCGGAATCTTGGAAACATCCTCCACCTGGCGGACGATGGGATCGGTTGTGCCGGATTTTACAACTTCGTACTCGATCTGGCCCTCCGGCTTGCGAGTAGTTTCCTGGGTCCCGAAGTTGTACAGTTTCATGTAGATACCGAGGGTTTCGTCGCGGCGGAAGACCTCTCCCACGCGCGGGCGGACCTTGGCGCCACCGATCACGAACTGGCCGGTGCCGATGCTGCGCGGAGGCACCTGCTCAATCAGGTCGGCCAGGATCAGTGTGCTGGCGGAGAGATGGTCGGGGTCAAGCCGGGGAACGGAGACGGCCTGTTCCCAGTTGTTAATATTGCCACCGACGGTATCCTTGCAAACGACCACCAGGCGATAGGTGCCGGCTGGCAGGAAGACGGATTTCTGGCCGATCGACTTTCGCTGGTTCCAGTCGGCTATGTACTGCCTGGGGCCGCCATCGATCTTGAGGTCTTCTTCGAAGGACTGAACCACCCGGCGGGTCATGGTAGTGAACTCGCCGAAGATGTGAATGTCGGCGCTCTGCACGCCGTCTTTGTTGGAAAGTTGCAGGTCCTTGTTTTCGAACTGGACCGTGACGTTGGTCATCACGGATGCGTCGGTTACCGGGAAAAAGTCCACGCGCACCTTCATGGGCAGAATGTTGTACGTGATGCGCGAATTGACCTTCGCTTCCAGGTCCGTAAACTTGATGGCCGGCGGCCGCTGCAGTTTGGCGAACTGCTCCAGGCGGCTGAATTCGTTCATGCTCTCGGGCAGCCCGCCCAGGGGCGCCGCCAGGTGAGTTCCGTCGGTGTTCTGGAAGCGCTGAGTCTTGTCGGTGATTCCCATTTGCTCCAGGATGGTGAGGCCGGCGTTGGGCACGTAGAGCAGCGCGTCCTTTTCCGAGGGATCCATGGTCATGTGGAACTCGCCCGACATGGTGGGGTCCACGAACTCGATGATGATGTTGTTGCCGATGCCCTCGATGTAGCGGTAGCGCCACTGCTGAAAGGGGAACGTGGAGGTCGTGCCGCCGCCTTCTTCCGGAGGCCTTTCATAGCTGCCGCCCGAGGAGTGGTCGTCGATTTCGTCCGGCGGGCCATAGGTGATATAGATGCGGCCTCGATCCGTTTTCCAACCGGGGATACCGGAAGCATAGTGCTCGTTGGCGTAGGCGATGCGGCGATAGTGCTCTTCCTTGAACTCGTTCTCGATGGTATCGGGGCTGGGGTCGCGGCGCAGCCAGAAGTTCTCGATAAACTGCTCGCGCTCCTCGTCGGTCTGGAGGCGCAGAAATGCGGATCGTTCCTCGTCGGTAATGATGTAGGTGACGTCCTCGTTCAACCATTTGCGGTAGGGCGTAGCCAGCTCTTTGCGAAGGGCCTTCTCTTTGGCCTTGCGCTCCTTGTCGGTCATGGGGCGGGCGTTGGTTTCGCGCTGGTCGGCGGCAGCCTTCTTTGACGATTTGTTGTCCTGCGGTGGAGCAGCAAACAGGCAAATGAGCAGAGACAGAGCGACACAGGGGACGGAGAGACGAGTAGCTTTCATACGCACACCGTTTCCTCTGGACAGGGCTAGATCGACGAATCCATTTTAGATCGAACGACTTGGCCGAAGCAATCCCGTGAATTTGATGCACAGGTGTGACGAGCAGGACCTAGGGGGACCAGGCGTTACGGCAGCATCGTGCGCAGGGCCGCCTCCAGGCGTGAAGGATCGAAGCCGAATGGGCCGGGCTCGGTTTTGAAGACGATACGCCCTTCCCGGCTAATCAGGAAGATGCGGTCGGGCCAGCCCGCATAGGCGCGCTCCGTGGAGTTGTTCATGCCGTCGATCAGGGCGGGAAAGCGGATGCCCAGCGTGCGCACGCAACTTTCGGCCACGTGGACCCGCTCCTCATCCGTTCGCGGGTCGCGGAAGACCACACCCGCGCGGATATTGCTGCCCATCTGCCAGATATCGCTGGGGTGGGCCTCCTGGATGTAAACGGCGTAGAACGCCACGCGATCGCGGTAGGTGTCGTAAAGCTGGTTGAGCGCGGGAACCTCCCGGCGAAAGGGTGGTCAAGTGTAGCTTCCGAAGACCAGAACCACCGGACGCGCACCGCGGAAGGACGAAAGCTGAACGGTTTCGCGGTGGTCGAGCGTGGGCAGCCGGAAGTCGGGCGCGGAGTCACCAGGCTTGAGGCGGCCGGCGCGGGCGTGTTTCCAGAGGGTCTCGAACGGCAGGACCAGCATGAAGGGCATGGGGGTGTGCGCCATGACACGGCCGAAAACATCCGGCGGCTGGCACATGGCCCAGTACAGGCCGGCGGAGAGCACGCTGTGGACGCACAGCAGGATCGCGGCCACAATCAGGAGAATTCTCAGCACGGGGCGCCGCGACATTCCCGAGATTCTACCAAAGTCCGTTATTCAACGGGGCCCAGGCTGGAGCGCGCAAGGCAGGTTCCGGACAGGGGAAGGGACAGGGCAAACGACGCGCCCTACCACCCCGCCTTATAAGCGATCCAGGTTTTGACGGCAAGGCCGGCCATCAGGATCCATATGGCCAGGCGGAAGGGACCGTCCAGCGTGAACGCGGCCAGCAGCACGAGAACCGCATAAGTGCCCATCGCCGCAAGGAACCGTCTGCGCATCCATGAACCTCAATCGTCGAATTCCCAACCGCGGAAGCGATGCTGATGCTCGGCCATATCCACGCGCTTTCCGCGAAACCGTACGCCTTCCATCTCCAACCGCGTCCGCTGTTCCAGGCCTGATTCATATTTCAGCTTGATCTCTCCGCCGGCGCCGACCACGCGTTGCCAGGGCAGCGAATTGCCGGCGCCGCGCAGCAACTGCGCCACCTGGCGGTGATAGAGCGGATAGCCGGCCGCGGCCGCCACCTGCGCGTAGGTCGCCACCTTGCCGCGCGGGATCTGGCGGATGGTTTTGCGAATGGCGGCGTCGCGCACGGCGCTCTTGGGAGCGCGCATCAGTCGGCGCGCGGCTTCCCGTGCAGTCAGCCGGCGTCTCATCGCAGCTCGGAATGACGGAAGCATCCGGTTAGGTGGTCGTTCACCATGCCGACGGCTTGCATGAAGGCGTAACAGATGGTCGATCCCACAAAACGGAATCCGCGGCGGGCAAGGTCCTTGCTCATCGCGTCGGATTGGGGCGTGCGGGCCGGCGCATCGGCCAGCCTGCGCCATCGGTTCTGCACGGTGCGTCCGCCGACGAAGCCCCAGATGTACCGGTCGAACGTGCCGAATTCCTTTTGAACCGCCAGGAACACCTTCGCATTTCCCACGGCGGAGGCGATCTTGAGACGGTTGCGCACGATTCCCGCGTTCGCCATTAATGCGGCGATCTTCGGCGCCCGATAGCGCGCCACTTTGCGCGGATCGAATCGGTCGAACGCGGCACGGTAGGCGGGCCGTTTTTTCAGGATGGTCGACCAGCTCAACCCGGCCTGCGCGCCTTCCAGGATGAGGAACTCGAACAGGCGGCGATCGTCATGCACGGGCACGCCCCATTCAACGTCGTGATACTCGATCGACGATTCGTCGCGCGCCCACGGGCAGCGGGTCTTATTGACAGGGGCCGGCACGGAGCAGCTCCTTTTCGATTTTTAGCGTGTAGCAGCCGGCGGTTTTCAGATTCTCGAGTGAGAGGCCGTTCCAGAACAAATCGCCCGGAACCCACGCCGGCGGGACCACGAGGTTCATTTCCGTCACCGCCCGCGTGATGATTTCGATCTGGTGGAAATCGGGAAGATGGCTGGCCTTGACGCGCGCGGTGATCACCGGGTCACGCCGCGGAACCACGATGCGGGTCTCGATGCGGATGCGGTCCTTGAGGCGTTCGATCATGACAACCGCCGGCCGCGTTTGGACGGCCTGCGTCAGTGTCCGCACCAACTGGCGCGCATTCTCGATCGGCTTGCCGTCCAGGGCCACCAGCCGGTCGCCGGCCTTGAGCGGTCCGCTGTATTTCTCGGGAAGGAACGCGACGGTCACGCCCGGGCCCGGATCGTCGGCTTTGTAGCCGAAGCCGCCCAGGTCCAGGGCGGCGCCGGAATCGCCCGGCACGAGAGTTGCGGGCAGCACATCGTTGCGCTCGTTGGCATCGAACTTGGTCATGCGAATCCAATAACAACTGGCGAAAGCGGGTGAGTTGGTTTCGCAGTCGATCGACGCCGGGAATTCCTCGCGCGTGTGGGCCGAGAGCCAGTTGAAGATTGCTGAGTTCGTCAACCCATCCGAGGAGCGCCATTCCAGGTTGACTCCAGCCGTCTTGAGCTTGTCCGCCAAAGCCTGGTCATCCGCCCCGCTGCTGGCCCATAGCACGGGAGTGTTGGTGAAGTTGGCGGCGAAGACGCGGTTGGTATCGATGGCGCTCTTGGGAGAGCCGCCGAGAGCCACGCCCGCGGCCCAGCGATCCGGCATGCGGGCGATGGCGTAGAAGACCGTGCCGGCCGCCTGGCCGCGACCGGCAAGGTAGACGCGCGCGGGATCCACTACTCCACTCTTGACGCCTTCGTCTACTTTGTTGGCCAGGGTCTGCAGGTGCCGGTCGATATTGGCGTCGGGCTCGGGGGGCGCGCTGACCACCTGCCAGCCGACCTGCCTCGTCCACACCTGCCATCGCTCCGCGTCGGTCTCGTCCAGCAGCGCGATGCACGGCGCCTTGGCGGGGCGCTCTACGGGTTGCGCAGCGGCGCACACCACCAGGCTAATGGCGCAGACGAGAACGGATCTTCTTGACCAGCTTTTCGATGTCATCCGTCTTCTTCAGCGTGGACATGGAGAGAACGTAGCGGTCGTTTCTTTCCAGCTCCGCCTTCAGATCTTCGGCCATCTCCACCAACCGGCCCGCATCCTTTATGTTCTCTTCGTGCTCGGCCTTAAGGATTTCGTCACGCTGCGATTTGCCGTTGGGAAGCTTGATATCCTCCTGCGGTTCCGAGGGAGGGGGGACGCGCTGCTCCCTGGATAGCGCAAGAGAGGAAGCGGCTGCCAACGACAGCACCAAGGCACACCGCTGCAACTTCAGTTTCATGGGAGGACCTGCTGATATGATAGCCAAAAGCGCGGGGCGGCAGCCGTTATGCGAACCCCGCACAGGACGACAAGCGCCCGCCCCTGCGCCCATCGACAAGCTCGGCCGTCAGTGAGCAAACAATATCTTGCGCGATCTCGTCCTGGATGGCGAAAATGTCGCGGATCTCGCGGTCGTAGCGCCCTGACCAGAGTTGAAAACCGTTCTCGGCGTCGATCAATTGAACCGCGATGCGCGCGCACGCGCCCGACTTGCGAATGCTCCCTTCCAGCAGGGTCTTGACACCCAGGCGGCGGGCAATTTCACGGCTGCCGATTTCCGGAGCAGTGAACTGGAACGACGAGGTTCGGGAGGCGACGCGCAGACCGTCAATCCGGCTCAGAACGTTGATGATCTCTTCTGCCATGCCGTCGCAGAAATAAGCCTGGTCCTTTTCCTGGCTGAGGTCGGCGAACCGCAGCACGGCTACCGAGGGATTGGGATCGGATTCCGCGCCCCCTTCGCGATCGAGCACGGCGCCGCGGCCCGACCACCACGCGTCCAACTCCGATTTGAATGCATAAACCGAGCCCAACTTGTCGTGACGCAGGCGGTGGACCGGCATACCCTCCTCGCGCTCCCACCGCTGCACGGTGCGGGCGCCGCGCTTGAGATACGCTGCTACCTCCTTCCAGGAATCGAGCCGGTCGCTCGACATGATGGCGCGCGTCTCCAACGAATGCACTACTTTCAGGGTGCCGTTTCGGACCATTCCTCCCTCGTTACCTTCCTGGTGCTCTCTGTATATGAATATTCAGACGAAACAAGATCGCAAATGTTCCGTTTAGGTTTGCAACAAAACTGTGCGACCTGCCGGTCGGCTGCGGGCGAATTGATCGTAGACACACCGATTTCGGGATAAGTGTGGGCAAAATAGAGAAGGTCCTGGCCGCTGTCGGCGCAGTAAGCCGCCCCGGCCTCTGTCCTCGGATTGCACTGAGGCGACACGAGACGATCGCCCGTCCCACTGGCAGACTATTTCAGAGCGGTTTCAATTGCGCTGACGACGTCCGCGGCATCGGGCGTTACCTTCGGCTCGAAACGCGCAACCACTTTGCCGTTTCGGTCGACCAGGAACTTGGTGAAATTCCACTGAATCTCGCCGCCGGTTGCCGGGTTGGCCTGCTTGTCGGTGAGGAACTGATACAGCGGATGCTTGTCGGCGCCCTTCACTGAAATCTTGGAATACATGGGGAAGGTCACGTTGTACTTCGAGCTGCAGAAGGTTTTGATTTCCTGGTCGGTACCCGGTTCCTGCCCGCCGAAATTATTGGCGGGAAATCCGAGGACCACGAATCCCTTGTCTTTGTAAGTCTCGTAAATCTTCTCGAGCGCCGTGTATTGCGGCGTGAATCCGCATCGGCTGGCCACGTTCACGATCAGGATCACCTTGCCTTGGTATTGGGAAAGGGGGGCGGGCTTGCCGTCGATCGAGTTGAGCGTGAATTCAAGCACGTTAGAAGCTCCGAACAGGGCGGCTGTCATTACGATACCCGTCAATAAAAGTTTTCGCATACGAGCCGTTGATGCGCACACTTCCGGAAGGATTCAGAAGTTTACACCTGAGAACGGTTACTTCTTCTTTTCCCGATTCCATAATTCGCGCGAAAGGACGCGGCCGCAGAAAGGGCAGTAGTGCAGACCGGCGAACTGCCGGCGTTCCTCGCCGAATGCCAGGAAGTACTCCGTGTCGATATCGGTAATGATGGTGCCGTTGGTGAGCCGGTGTGGCTGAGCGTGCAGCGCCAGGCCGCGGTCCAGCAATTGTTCGAATTGGGCGCAGCAGGTCATCGTCCGCCACCTCGCTACTGAATCGTGCTGGCTCCCTCAATTCCCATGTCGGTCGCGATGACGTTCTTGTTGATATGCCGGTCCAGGTTGATTACATAGGTCTCCGGCGCGTCGATGAGCACCGTCGAGTGCGTGGCGCAAATGATGCGGAAGCGCTTCTGCTCCACGAGTTCCGCGAGCATCTTCAGTACGCGCCTCTGATTGGAAACCGAGAGCGCCATTTCGGGCTCGTCCAGCAGCAGGATGGAGCCCTCCGGCAACCTGGGAAAACTCTCGCGAAAAAGCGCCAGCATCACCTGGCCGTGGCTGGCCAGCCGCAAGAACTCCAGCATCTCGGGCTGCTTTTTGAACAGCTCGAGCTGGTTGCGCGGGTTGTGCTGTTCCGCGTCGAACAGGAACGGCTGGTCGATGTTCACGCCGTCTGTTTCCAGCCGGTAGATGTAGCCGTTCACCCGGTCGCCGCGCAGCGCGTGATAGATGGAGTGCAGCAGCGTGGATTTTCCACTGCCGTTTTCGCCCTGCAGCACAATAAGCGGATGCGAAAGGTCGACGATGATTGGCATGTGGAAATTCAGGTTGGCGAGGACCGGGTGACCCAAAATCTTGAGGTGCATTGCACATCAGGATAGCAGGTGAAGCGATGCGCTCAGGCGCCGCCCCGCCGGCCATGCTAGGATAGAATTTTCCATCCCATCCGAGGTTTTCGTGGCCAGGATTACGCGTAAAGAGTTGAAGTCCGACAAGTTCGCCCAGGAAGTCGGGCTCACCGTAACGTTCTTCGAGGAGCACCGGAAAGATGTCGTCCGTTATGGCGCCATCGGGGTCGCAACGGCGCTGCTGATCATCGGTTACATCGTCTACCAGCGGCACGAGCACACCGCCCGCGAGCAGGCCTTGACGGAAGCGATCATGTTGCAGGAAACTCCGGTGGCCACGACGGCGGTGGGCGGCGGCCGGACTTTCCAGTCGCAGGATGCCAAAGACGCGGCCACCACCAAGGCGTTTTCCGACGTGGTCAGCAAGTATTCAGGCTCCGTGGAAGGGCAAATCGCGCAGTATTACCTGGGCTCCATCCTGGCGGACCAGGGCAAGCTGGCGGAAGCGGAGAAGGCCTTTCTGCAGTTGAGCGAGAAGGGTGACTCGAGGTATGGTTCGCTGGCAAAGCTGTCGCTGGCCGAAATCTATTACACGGATGGACGGGCCGACCAAGGCGAGAAAACCCTGCGGGACCTGATGGCGCACCCCACCGTGTTCGTCTCCAAAGACCAGGCGGCAATCGCGCTCGCGCGCCACCTGACCGGCAAGAACCCGGCTGAGGCGCGCAAGCTGCTTTCGCCCATCAAGGACGAGAACAGCCCGGCCGGGTCGGTCGCTCAGGCGATGTACAGCCAACTGCCCCCGCAATAGTCCGGCATCCCGCCATGCTGGCGCACCTGCGGTTTCCCGTCGAGCGAAGCCGGGGGCGGCTTTATCCGGAGCCGGCGCACCCCTACCGCAACGCGTTTCAGCGGGACCGCGACCGCGTCGTGCATTCGCGGGCCTTCCGGCGGCTGGAGGCCAAGACGCAGGTCTTCACCCCCGGGCTCTCCGACCATTTCCGGAACCGGCTGACGCATACTATCGAGGTCGCGCAGATCGCGCGCACCGCGGCGAGCGTGCTCTCGCTTGACGAGGACCTGACGGAGGCACTGGCACTGGCTCACGACATCGGACATCCGCCGTTTGCGCACGCCGGCGAAGAGGAATTGAACCGCCAGATGGAGCGGTTCGGCGAACGGTTCGATCACAATCTGCACGCGCTGCGGATTGTGGAGAGCTTCGAGCAGCGCTATGCGCGCTTCCCGGGCCTGAATCTGACCTTCGAAGTGCGGGAGGGAATCGTCAAACACTCGCGCGATTTCGCGGCCGGCGAACAGCCGGAGCTGGACGCCTATCTTCCCGGGCTGCGCCCGCCGCTCGAGGCGCAATTGATCGACCTGGCCGACGAAATCGCGTATAACACCGCGGACCTGGATGATGCTTTTTCGGCGGCGCTGTTCGCCAGCCCGGACGTGGCGGCCTGCGTGCCGCAGTACCACGCGATTCACGAGGCTATCGAAACGCAGTTCCCGGGTGCGACGCCGCGCGAGCGTTTTCACGAGGCGCTGCGGCGGTTGATCGATGCATTGGTCTCCGGACTGATCGAGGGCACGGTGGCGCGCGCGCAGGAGGCCGGCGTGGCGGACGCAGAGGACGTTCGGGCCGTGCCCGCGCGCCTGGCCGCGTTCACCCCGGAGACGGCCGAGAGCAGCCGCGCGCTGAAGCGGTTTCTGTACCGCACGGTGTACGATTCGCCGGACCTGCGCGCGGACCGCGCCCGTTCCATGTCCATGGTCGAAGAACTGTTTCACTTCTTCCTCGACCGCCCGGACCGGCTGCCTCAGCCTTATACCGAGCGGATTTCGAGCGAGCCGGCCCACCGCGTGATCTGCGATTACATCGCCGGCATGACGGACGCTTTCTTTCGCCGCACCTTCGAGAGCATCTTCGGCGCGCACGCTACTCGTCCGCGCTCGTGAACATCTTCAAAGCGCCGCCGGATCAAGCTCCAACCAGAATGCGGTGGACCCGCTCGGCATTCTCCCGTACTTCGTCCTTCACCCGCGGAAACAGGCCGATGAAAACCCCGTCGATGGGCTTAATGCTCTCGAAGGCCGTGCGAAACGCCTGGTCGGCGCCACGGTCGTCAATCCGGCCGGCCGCCATGATCTTGAACGCGAAACACGGCTTCTTCGTCTGCCGCATGAACTGGTACATGCGCGGAGGGTCGCTGCGCAGGTAGCATTCGCCCTGCATCTCGACCAGTTCATTGTTCAGCACCCGCTTCCATTCGTCGGCGGTACGAGTCCGGTTGTAGACGCAGCCGGCGTAAAAATCCACGTCCCAGCCTTCGTCTTCCACTTTGGCGAGGACTTCCGGCTTGTGGCTTCCAACCCCGACCATCACTCCCAGATCCCGCGCCTTTTTGCACCAATCCTTGACGGTGGCCATCTGGTCGTTCTGGAAGGCTCGGTCGGTGACTTCGCCGTGGTGGTAGATGGCCAGCGGCTTCAGCGCGTTATAAGTTGGCGCAGGGTCCCCCATACCCTGCACGATGAGGTGCATCTTGCCGCCTTCTGACAGGAAACGTTCCCAGTCCTGCTGGGCGCGGCCCAACAAAACGAAGTTATGAGCGTTGATGCCAAAACGGCTGCACTGATGGAGAACCTCGCAGACGCGTTCCTGCGTGTAATACTCGCGCATCACGGTTCCCAGAGTGTTGTTGAAATGGGCGAAGCCGTAAAAAGGATTGCAGCCCACAATCAACCGGCTGATCTCCACCCCGCCGAACTTCATCTTCGGGACCTGCACTTCCGAGGCCGGCTTGCGCGGGGTATCGTTCCGCGGCGGCGCGGCCGGGGCGCCCGGCGGACGCACTTGCTGCCCCTGCAATGGACTGGAGCCGCCCGCCGAAAACGCGGCAGCGAGCGTCGCGGACTCCAGAAAGCTTCTGCGTGTGTTGGGCATTACGCCACCTCTCGTATGACCGGGCTGCTGATCTACATTTAGCTCTATAAGGATCCTATTAGCAATTATTAGCCTGGAGCCTGAAGCTCGCGCAAGAACACGTCCGCGCGATACAATGCGTGCGGAAAACTGGTCCTCCGCTGCTCCAGCGGTCCCGCGGGCCGCCGGCGGCGCAGCAGCGCATTCTTTTTGGGAGAAACACTGTGACTATTCGGAGTATTCGATTGATGGCAATCCTTGCCGCCAGTATGTTGGCAAAAACCGATGCGGCCATTAAGGTCGAGAAGGTTGAGTATCAGGGCTGGGCGCACTGCTACCGTGTCAGCAACGGCGAGATCGAAGTGGTGGTGACCGGAGATATCGGTCCGCGGGTGATCCGTTTCGCCTTCGTGGGTGCGCAGAACCTTTTCAAGGAGTTTCCGGAGCAGCTTGGAAAGAGCGGCGAGGAGAAATTCCAGCTTCGGGGTGGATCGCGCGTTTGGAAAGCGCCGGAAGATCCGGTGGCAACCTGGGCGCCCGACAACGTGCCGGTAGAGATCCGGGCGACTGCAACTGGCGTCATCGCCCGCGAGCCGGTCGAGCCTCTGACAAGGCTCCAGAAGGAGATCGAGGTGCGAATGGCGCCTACCGGCGCCACGGTGACCGTGTATCACCGCATCACGAATCACTCTTTGTTCGCGCTGGAGTTTGCACCGTGGGTCCTGACGATGATGGCGCAGGGCGGCATCGCCGTCACCGGTTTTCCTCCACGAGGCAGGCATCCCATCGACCTCGCAGCCACGAACCCGCTCGTGATGTGGGCATACACCAACCTTGCCGACCCACGCTGGAAGTTCACAAAAAAGTATCTGAGCCTGCGTCAGGATCCGAGCAACAGCGACGCGCAAAAACTCGGGCTGTTCAACCGGGACACCTGGGCCGTGTACCTTCTAAATGGACAGGCCTTTGTGAAACGTGCAACCGCCGACCCGCATAAGACCTATACCGATTTCGGCTGCTCGTTCGAAATCTTCACGAACAATGAATTCCTGGAACTGGAAACGCTGGGGCCCAAGACGAATGTTGAGCCCGAGGGCACGGTGGAGCAGATGGAGCTGTGGGGGCTGTTCCGGGATGTTCGTGCGACTGAATTGAACGACGAGGAATTGACGCGTGTGGTGACGCCGCTGCTGGAGGCTCTTGCGAATGGGCGCTGATATGCGGGAAAGAGTAGCGGAAAAATCTTCTCCAGACGCACGACCCGGGCGGGGGATTTTCACCAGCGATGAAGGGCAGAACCTGCTGTTCACGTTCATCCTGGTCAGCTCGCTGTTCCTGCTGTGGGGATTCTGTAACGGCATGATCGACGTCATGGATAAGCACTTCCAGGAGGAGTTGGGGCTCACCAAATCGCAGTCCGCCTGGGTGCAGTTCGCGCACTATCTGGGTTATTTCCTGATGTCGATGCCGGCGGGATGGCTGGCGAGCAGGCTGGGGTACAAAGGCGGGATCATCGTCGGTTTGTTGATCGTCGCGGCGGGTGGATTCTGGTTCATCCCGGCGACTCACATCGCCGCGTTCTGGGCTTTCCTGGTGGGTGTTTGCACCATCGCCTCCGGCCTGACGTTCCTCGAAACCGTGGCCAACCCGTACACCACCGTTCTCGGCGCCCCGCGCTACGCTGCCACGCGCATCAACCTGGCGCAATCCTGCAACGGTATCGGTTGGATCTTCGGTCCGATCGTGGGCGGCCTGTTTTTCTATTCCAAAAACGCCGCGGGCGTCAGCACCGGCAGCCAGACGCTCTATATCCCTTACGTTGCCGTCGCCATCGCCGTCACTTTGATCGCCGCACTCTTCCGCGTCGCCAGCGTCCCCGACATCAAGGCCCGGGACGAATACCATCTGGAGGACCGGAATTCTGGCGCGCCGGCCTCGGAATCCGCCGGGCGCCAGGTCAACCGGCCCCTGGTCTATGCCCTGCTGTTGTTCAACGCGACCGTCCTCTTGTGCGCCTGCGGCATGATCCTTTGGATCATCCTCTCGAGCCTGCGCGTCGGCGAGACTCGCGTGAACACGGCCCTGGAGATCGGGGGTGGGCTGTCGTTCGCGGCGGCCGCGCTCCTGTTGCTTCCCGTCGCCCGCAAGATTTCCCATCACAGCATCTGGTCGCATCCCCACTTTTCGTCCGCCACCCTGGCCCAGTTCTTCTACGTCGCGGCCCAGGCGGGCATTTTCAGCTTTTTCATCAACTATATGACCGCGGAAGTCCCCCCCATCCCCGCCGCCTGGGGGTCGGGTCTTCTGAAAGATTGGTTCGAGATCGGTCAACAAGGCGTCCTGCATATCAGCGACAAGGGCGCTTCCAATTTCGCTTCCCTCGGGTTTGTCTGCTTCCTCCTGGGCCGATTCAGCGGCGCGGGCCTGCTGCGCAAATTCGCCCCCCAAAAAGTGCTGGGTCTTTACGGCGCGCTGAATGTCGTCGTGACGTTCCTCGTTTTCTGCAAGCTCGGCTGGTTGTCCGTGGCCTGCGTGTTCCTGAGCTATTTCTTCATGTCGATCATGTTCCCGACGATTTTCGCGCTGGGGATTTTCGGCTTGGGGGCTCGGGCGAAAAAGGCGTCCGCGTTTATCGTGATGTCCATCATGGGCGGCGCGCTGCTCCCCAAGCTGATGGGATACGTGGCGGACAAGTCCGACATGTCGCGTGGTTTTGTCGTGCCGATGTTCTGCTTTGCGTTCGTAGCGTTCTATGGGTACAAATGGCCCCAGTTCAGCAAGGCGCAATCTTTGAATGGCGCGGTGGCGCACCGCTGACAGCCGCTTCCTTCGGCACTCGCGAGAGTTAACCCTACTTTGCTCACGAAAACTGACCCAGCACCGCTTGTAGACAAGTACGGCTTGGCGGCGGGCAAGAGCCGTTTTTGCCGGCTTGGCAACAGATGACATCCAGATTGTCAGAAACACGGGGCGGGGCGGCATTCGCCTCTAGGGATCGGGAGGCGACGTGCAACTGAGCTCTTCCTTGAGTCGGCCAGCATCCGGCTCCGCACACGACATTGGCAAAATCGGACAGTTGGCCGCGAACAGTTCCAATGAAATGAGCAAGATCTCCCGGCGCTGCACCTGCATTAGTATGCGAACCCTGCTCGCGGACCTTCGCTACGGCATCCGCACGCTGCGCCAGAATCCGGGATTCACGACCATCGCCATCCTGTCGCTGGGACTGGGAATCGGCGCCAACACCGCCATCTTCCAACTGATGAACGCTGTGCACTTGCGAACCCTTCCCGTCGCCGAGCCGTGGCGCCTGGCCATGGTCCAGTTCGCCGACACTCAAGGCCAGCGAGGCAGCCACGTGACGCCGTATCCCGCGCTGACGAACCCGCAATGGGAGCGCCTGCGCGATTCGCAGGAGGCCTTCTCCGGAGTGCTGGCGTGGTGGCCGAACAACTTCGGTATGGGGTCGCCCAGCAACCTGCGCCTGGTCCGCGGCCTTTTCACCAGCGGCGACTTCTTCCGCGTGCTCGGGGTCCCTGCCATTCGGGGCCACGTCTTCACCGCCGCTGACGACCATCGAGGCTGCGGCATCCCCGGCGCCGTGATCAGCTACGCCTTCTGGCAGCGGCAATTCGGCGGTGAGGCGTCGGCGATCGGCAGCAAGCTGACCCTCAACTACCAGCCGGTCGAGGTCATCGGGATCGCGCCCGCCTCTTTCACGGGTCTCGAAGTCGGCCGCGGTTTCGATGTGGCGGTGCCGATCTGCTCGCAGGCAGCGCTATGGACCAGTGGCAACTGGCTGGACAGTGGCACCACCTGGTGGCTCAACGTCATGGGCCGACTGAAACCCGGCGGCACGCTGGCGCAAGCCACCGGGCGCCTGAAGCAGCTCTCGCCTGGCCTCTTTCAGTCCACTCTGCCCGCAAACTATCCGCGCATCAACATTCAGGACTATCTGAATTTCAAGCTCACCGCCGTGCCGGCGGCGTCCGGCGTTTCGTCGCTCCGCCGCGAGTATACTGATCCCCTCTTGCTCCTGCTGATCACCGCCGGGTTGGTGCTGCTGATCGCCTGCGCCAACCTCGCCAATTTGATGCTGGCGCGCGCCACGGCCCGCGAGCACGAAATCGCCGTGCGTTTCGCAATCGGTGCGTCGCGTTCGCGCCTGATCCGGCAATCGATGACCGAGAGCCTGCTGCTCGCAGGATGCGGCGCGGCGGTCGGGCTGTATCTCTCGGGCTTGCTCAGCCGCTTCCTGGTCGCGATGCTCGCCACCCAGGGTAATCCAGTCTCGCTCGATTTGACGCTCGATCGCGCCGTGCTCACGTTCACCGTCGCGCTCGCCACCCTGACCTGCGTTCTTTTCGGACTTACGCCGGCGTGGCGTGCCACGCGGATCGCCGCCGCAGATGCCATGCGGACGAATGGTCGCGGAGTGACAGGGAATCGGGAGCGTTTCGGCGTGAGGCAGATCCTGGTGGTTTCGCAGGTGGCGTTATCGCTGGTGCTGGTGGTGGGCGCCCTCCTGTTCTCCGGAAGTCTGCGTAATCTGCTGGCGGTGGACGCAGGCTTTCAACAGAACGGAGTCCTGCTGGCTGACATCGATTTCCGCCGCGTGCAAGTACCGGCCGACCGCCGAATCGCCTTCAAGCACCAGCTCCTGGATAAGTTGCGTGCTCTGCCGGGCATCGATGGTGCGGCCGAAGTGCAGATCCCACCGTTGAGCGGCGGCAGCGTCAGCAACAGCGTCTGGGTGGATGGCGACGAATCCGCGCGCAAGGTGGAAGTGCATTTCAACTGGGTCAGTAGCGGCTATCTGAAGGCGATGGGCATGCCGCTGCTCGCCGGCCGCGACTTCCAGGCCGGTGACACCGCATCCGGGCCGCGGGTCGCTATCGTGAATCAATCGTTCGCGCGCAAGCTCGGGCTCGGCGACAATGCGGTGGGGAAGCGCTTCCGTCGCGAGAACACGCCCACCGAGCCCGAGATCCCCGTGGAAATCGTCGGCCTGGTGCGCGATAGCAAGTACATCGATCTGCGCGAAGAATTCCGCCCCATCGTCTTTCTCTCCACCGACCAGAACGCCGGTTCGAGCACCGGCGCGGAGCTGGTGATTCGCTCCTCGGCGCCGCTCGCCGACGCCATCGCGCGGGCCCGCGCCGCCATCGCTGAAACCAGCGGCGAGATCACCATGGATTTCCAATCGTTAGCCAGCGCCATCGGCGAGGGCCTGATCCGCGAGCGGCTCATGGCTACGCTCTCCAGCTTCTTCGGCATCTTGGCGGCCTTGATCGCGGCGATCGGGCTGTACGGCGTGATGTCGTACCTGGTAGCGCGACGCACCAATGAGATCGGCGTGCGTATAGCACTCGGAGCCAACCGATCGCAGATTCTGTCGCTGATCCTGCGGCAGTCGGCAGGATTGCTGGCGGTTGGTCTCGCTGCCGGTGTGATCCTCACCATCGCCGCGGGCCAAGCCGTGAAGTCGCTGCTGTTTGGTCTGCAGCCAAACGATGCAGGGACACTTGCGCTTGCCATCCTCCTGCTGGCGATCGTGACTCAAGCCGCCAGCTACCTCCCGGCGCGACGGGCCGCACGTTTGGAACCTACGGCAGCGCTGCGGGAGCAGTAGGGTCGCGCAAGCCGCCTTCTATATAGGCTGATTGACATCGCCGCGACAACCGAAACGTTCCGGGGAGTGCACCCGCCGCTAGTGATAGCGAATGTCAGCTTACTCACCTGCGGCGGGGATGATGGAACAGCAAACCGCACGCCTTCGGCGTGGATAGTAATGCCGCCCACTTGCCCGTGGGCAGAATCTTGTTCCAAATCGTGTTCTCAGTGTGGGTCACTTTAACCGAGCCGAAGTGGGCCACTCTTCCCTAGCGCCGAGGGCTTCGGCATTCGCCGTTCCAGAAGCCGTTGCCGCACGAAAACCGGGGGCAGTCGCGTCATGAAGCGAAACCTCATCGGCAAGAATGAAAATCGTAGCCTTAGCTTTGTATCAAGGCACGGCTTCAGCCGGATTCTCGGCGATCCGTGTCCGTGTTCGAACTGAAAGATGCATGAGCAGGCGAAATCTGGCGGAGTCCCGGATGACACCCACGTCGCATATGTTTATGGCCGCGTTAACGCTAAAGTCTTCGAGATCCACTCGGCCCCGGCAATCCCCCGCTTCACCACAATGCCATCCGGCACTGGAATTGCGCTGCAACTGCCGTCCGGCTTTGAAGGGCAGATTCGGGCTCGGAGTGGACTCGCACTGCACCGCGGTCTGACAGCGCTGAATGGCCCGGGCGCCATTGACCCAGGCTACCGGGGTGAAGTGTCGGTGATTCTGGTTAACCTGAGCAAAAAGAAGAGCAGGTAATCAAGCCGGGCGACCGGATCGCTCACCTTATCGTCGCGCCATTTGTCATGGTTCGGCTGAGCGAAGTCGGAGATCTCGATTCGAGTGCACGTGGGGAGGGGGCTTCGGCAGCAGCGGGGCCTAGGTTTCGTGGCGAAACGACGGGGAGATCCGCGAGCACTCTGGCGCTCACCCGGGCCCGGGACGGCGGAGCACAGCAAGAAATGAAACCGGATCCAGGATCTGCAATTCCGGAGCACGACTCCGAACACGCGCGCCGTCCTGGTTCGCCGCTGAGGCGAGGTCGAGGATATCGGCATCGCGGCTGACGAGGTATCTCGCCCCCGCGGCAATCGCGAGATTGATGTATGGCTCATCCTTCGGGTCACGGCCGTATACGAACAGCCGAGGTACGGGCGAAATGAGGAGGGAATGTTTGCCCAGTGCACTCAGAAACCGGTCAACCACCGCAGGAGTCAGCGCGGGGAAGCGCTGCTGTATCTTCGGACGGGTGAAAACATCCCGGATCTCAGAGAGGATTTCCGCGGAGACGCAGAGTTCGACGACGCCCAACTCAGCGAGGAGTAAACAGGCAGCCGCAGGACTTTCTCGTCGCGCAGCACCCTATAAGAAGACCATGCAATCGAAGACGACGCGGGCCTTCTGGCGCTCGGGGCTCATCGATTCTCAGGTGGATTTCGCCTGCTGTAGGATTCCTCGCGAGCATCGGGAAAAAGCCTGGCAAGCTCTTCGTCGCCAACGCCGCTCTGGGTAACCTGGTCGCGGAATGCAGAGAGGATTTCGCTGATAGAAGGCTCCCCAGCGACATCCTTCGACAGGACCGCACGGATGTAGGTATCGCGATCAAGCCCGGAGCTGTGCGCTTTGTCGTCAACGCGACGCAGGAGTTCTTCGGGGAAGGGAATTTCGATTGTCCGCGTCATACGATTCCCACGGTCGGAGTCCACCACCATTGTGCCATAGCGCCGCGATCAGGATCGGCAACAGTTGGCTCTCCTAGCTAGGGGGGCGATTCGAAAGGACGAGATCTCAGTACGGCCGCCGCTGCGATTTGCGGTAGCGGTCCGGTAGCGGTTCCAGGGGAAAACTCGGCGGGCGCGGCTTCCTCATTTGGGGAAGCCCCAACCCTTCAAAGACATGCCCGTCGGTTCCTGGTGCATAACGCACCTGAATCTAGCGCGTCTGCCAATTCCGTCATACCCACATTGGAGTGGAACTGCAGTCGTTCCTCCGGGAATCCCGCACCCCGTGGCTTCCCGGACTCGGGAAAGGCAGCACCCTGCAAAGGTTCACCGTGAGTTCCCGACGCAGGGGGCACCTGAATCTAGCACGTCTGCCAATTCCGCCACATCCGCACATCGGATGGCGACTCTATTTTTTCAAACCGCGGAAGGCGAGTCAACTTCTCGCGGCTGCTCGCGCAGCTCCGCCGGCGGCCAAGACCGCCGCCGCTCCGGTTACACTACGTCCACGCCCATGCTGCGCGCGGTGCCGGCCACCGAACGCATCGCCGCTTCCAGATCGAAGCAGTTCAGGTCCGGCATCTTGATCTTGGCGATCTCCTCGACCTGCTTCTGCGTGATCTTGCCGACCTTGGTCTTGTGCGGCTCGGGAGACCCTTTGGCTAGGTTCACCGCGCGCTTGATCAGCACCGGCACCGGCGGGGTCTTGGTGATGAACGTGAACGAGCGGTCGGAAAAGATCGTGATCACCACGGGGATGATCAGGCCTTCCTGGTCCTTGCCGGACGTCTTGGCGTTGAACGCCTTGCAGAAATCCATGATATTGACGCCCTGCGGACCGAGCGCGGTTCCGACCGGCGGCGCCGGCGTAGCCTTGCCGGCCGGAATCTGCAACTTCACGGAAGCGGTGACTTTTTTTGCCATACGGGAATTAAACCTTTTCTACCTGTAGAAACTCGAGCTCAACCGGGGTGGCGCGGCCGAAGATGGTCACCATGACGCGCAGCGTCCCGCGTTCCGAATTGACCTCGTCCACTTTGCCCGAGAAATTCGCAAACGGGCCATCGATGATCCGCACCGAGTCGTTTTTCTCGAAGGTCATCTTGGGACGCGGCCGGTCGGCGGAAGAAGCCTGGCGGTAAAGAATCTGGTTGACCTCATCCGCGCTCAGCGGGACCGGCATGTTTCCACCGCCCACGAAGCCCGTGACGCGCGGCGTGTTCTTCACTTCGTGCCACAGCGCGTCGTTCATTTCCATTTCCACTAGCACGTAGCCTGGATAAACCAGCCGCTTGCTGGTGACCTTTTTGCCGTTGCGCAACTCCACCACTTCCTCGGTGGGAATCAGGACCTGCCCGATCTTATCGGCAAAGCCAAACGCCTCGGATCGCGTCTTCAGCGACTCCGCAACTTTGTTCTCGAAACCCGAATATGTGTGGATGATGTACCACTTCTTGGGCGATGATTCGTCATATGCCGCGGCGGGCGGTTTCACTGCCTCGGGTTCAGGCTCCGCTGCCGCCGCTGCTTCCGGTTCGGCCGCAACTTCCGGCTCGGGCGCCGTCTCTTCGACACCTGGCGCTGCGTCCTCGACTGTCTCCGCGGGTTCCTCAGCCGCGGGTGCTTCGATGGCCTCTTCCGCCACAGTCTGCTCGGCTTCGGTCAGAACGGGCTCCGCGGCTTCATCGGCGGCCCCTTCCTCCGGCTGTTCATGGACGGGAACGTTCTCTTCGGCTTCCATAAATGCCTATTTCGAGAAAAACCTCAATACTCCGTTGACGCCCCTCTCCATGATCTTATCCACGACAAAAAAATATGCCGCAAAGGCAAATACGGAGAAAATCACGACCGCGGTGGTGCCCTCCACCTGCTTGCGGTTCGGCCAGGACACGCGGCGCATCTCGAGCTTCAGCTCGTTTACGTAATCCTTGGCGCCCTGCAGCCAGTTCTTGACATCTGCCATAGATCTTCCTTGCTTGCTCCCAACGGTATGCGGGATGGCTGGCAGGGGCGGAGGGATTCGAACCCCCACTCGCGGTTTTGGAGACCGCTGGTCTGCCGTTAAACCTACGCCCCTGGGTCGCACCCCCGCCTGCCGGGGGCCATCTACATTCTACTTGATTTCCTTGTGGACCTGGTGCTTTCGGCAATGCCGGCAGAATTTCTTCAACTCCAGCCGCTCAGTTGTCGTCTTCTTATTCTTGGTCCGGGAGTAATTCCGGTTCTTGCACTCGGTGCACTGGAACGTAATAATCTCGCGAGGCATTGTTTGATTCCAATCCGCACAAGCTTAGAGCATGTGCCTACTTTATGATCTCCGTCACCGTGCCGGAGCCCACCGTGCGCCCGCCTTCGCGGATCGCAAACCGCAGCCCCTTGTCCATGGCGATCGGCGTGATCAGATCCACCACCAGCTCCACGTTGTCCCCGGGCATCACCATCTCCGTGCCCTCCGGCAACTGCGCCACCCCCGTCACGTCCGTCGTCCGGAAGTAGAACTGCGGCCGGTACCCCTTGAAAAACGGCGTGTGCCGCCCGCCCTCTTCCTTGCTCAAGACGTATACCTGCCCTTTGAAATTGGTGTGCGGCGTGATCGATCCCGGCTTGGTGATCACCTGCCCGCGCTCCACTTCGTCCTTCTCCACGCCGCGCAGCAGCAGCCCCACGTTGTCCCCGGCTTCGCCCTGGTCCAGCAGCTTCTTGAACATCTCCACGCCCGTCACTACCGTCTTGCGCGTCTCCCGGAAACCCACGATCTCCATTTCCTCGCCGACCTTCACAATCCCACGGTCAATCCGGCCCGTCACCACCGTGCCCCGGCCCTGAATCGAAAAAATGTCTTCAATCGGCATCAGGAACGGCTTGTCCACGATGCGCTTGGGAATCGGCACATAGCTGTCCACCGCGTCCATCAACTCCAGCACGCCCTTCTCCCACTTCTCTTCCCCGTTCAACGCCCCCAGCGCCGATACCCGGATCACCGGCAGATCGTCCCCCGGAAACTCGTAGCCCTTCAGCAGTTCCCGCACCTCCAGCTCCACCAGGTCCAGCAGCTCCGGATCGTCCACCATGTCCACTTTGTTCATGCACACCACGATGTACGGCACCCCTACCTGCCGCGCCAGCAGCACGTGCTCGCGCGTCTGCGGCATGGGTCCGTCGGTGGCCGCCACCACCAGGATGGCGCCGTCCATCTGCGCCGCCCCGGTAATCATGTTCTTGATGTAATCGGCGTGGCCGGGGCAGTCCACGTGGGCGTAGTGCCGGTGAGCCGTCTCGTACTCGATGTGCGCCACCGCGATGGTGATGCCGCGGGCTTTCTCTTCCGGCGCGTTATCGATAGAGTCGAAACTGCGGAACTTGACCTTGGGGTTCGACTTGCCCAGCACTCTGGTGATCGCCGCCGTCAGGGTGGTCTTGCCGTGATCGATGTGCCCGATCGTCCCGATGTTCACGTGCGGTTTGCTGCGATCGAATTTTTCCTTTGCCATGGCAACGCCTTCTCTGTAAGGAGTTTCGTTACAGGAGGAGAAACTGGAGCCGCTGATCGGCGTTGAACCGGCGGCCTCCCGTCAGGGACGCTCTACCGATCCAACCCGATCACGCGACGCCGAAATCTGGAGCCGTTGATCGGGATTGAACCGATGACCTCGTCCTTACCAAGGACGCGCTCTACCAACTGAGCTACAACGGCTTTGTTCTGGCCGCCAAACTTCGCGGCCTCTCAAACCCACCCTACACAACTCTGGTGGACGGGGGAGGATTCGAACCTCCGTAGCTCGCAAGGAGCGACAGGTTTACAGCCTGTTGCCATTAACCGCTCGGCCACCCGTCCGGTCCATTCACCCGCAATGCTCCCACCCAAAGCGAGAATTACATTACGGGGAAACTACAAGCATACAAGGATTGCAGCGCCCCTCGCAACTCGCTCTTTGAGGCCCTCGTGCTACTGCACGCTGGAATCTCAACCTGCTCGATGTGCTGGGTCGGCTCGGGAACGGCTTCGCCGTGAAGCCGCATGCCTTCAATGTGGAATTCAATCGCCTCGCGGATGAGTTGACGGGTCTCTTCGAGAGTTCGGCCAGCGGCGATGCAGCCCGGAAGATCCGGGACATGGGCGCCATAGGCAGTTGCAGTTGGTTCGAAGAACACCGTGTACTTGTTCCTTTGAGCCCTGCTTGTTTGATGGCATCCCTGACTTTCACTCAGTGCTTCTGGTGGTGCTCGACTTCGTGCTCGGCAATCATCTGGCGCAGCACGCTTTCCAACTCCGCAACGCGGCGGGCCAAATCGTCGATAGCCTGCCCTTCCGGATCGGGCAGCCGGCCGTGCTCCAGCGGCCCTCCTTCCGGCCGTATGCGGACGACACGGCCGGGCACACCCACCACGGTCGAATGGTCCGGAACGGCGTGCACCACCACCGAGCCGGCGCCGATCTTCACGTTGTCCCCAATCCGAATGTTGCCGAGAATCTTGGCGCCGGTCCCCACCACCACGCGGTTGCCCAGCGTCGGGTGCCGCTTGCCCTTCTCGCCGCCGGTGCCGCCCAGTGTCACGCCCTGGTACAGCAACACATCATCGCCGATTTCGGCTGTCTCGCCGATCACCACACCCATTCCATGGTCGATGAAGAACCGGTGGCCGATGGTGGCGCCAGGGTGGATTTCAATTCCTGTGAGAAAGCGGCTGATCTGTGAGATCAGGCGCGGCACGAGCGGTACGCCCCAGCGATACAGCCTGTGCGCGCATCGGTGCGCCAGGATGGCATGAAACCCGGGGTAGCAGAGAAAAATCTCCACCACGCTCTTGGCCGCCGGGTCCTCCCGGAAGATGGTATCGATCTGTTCCCGGATGGCTCGAAACATGCCGCCTTCCTTATTGTGATGAGCGACCCGGCGGCGGCGATTCTAATGCGCCGCCGTTTCGCCGGCGGTGATGGCCGGCGGTTTGGCGCCCGCAGGGATTGGCGCCAGCAGATCCTCCTTGCGCTTCACCAGCGTAGACGTGTTGTAGCTGGCCACTTCAAAGCCGTGGCCGTGGGTGATCGCGTCGGTGGGACAGGCTTCCACGCAATAGCCGCAGAAGATGCAGCGGTTGTAGTCGATGTTGTAAACCTTGGCGTAACGCTCGCCGCCGGAAATGCGGACCTTGTCGGTGTTCTCCGCGGCCTCGATGTAGATGCAGTTGGACGGACACGCCGCGGCGCACAGGAAGCACGCCACGCATTTTTCCAGGCCGTTGGAATCGCGCTGGAGCACGTGAACG
>Ga0335081_10000884_pt1 | contig 47994 bp, 43 predicted proteins | sample Lox_Sample_35_FD_206713 | JGI IMG/M metagenome (GOLD analysis project Ga0335081, IMG submission 206713) | Soil microbial communities from Loxahatchee National Wildlife Refuge, Florida, United States - Lox_Sample_3.5 | ecosystem: Environmental > Terrestrial > Soil > Wetlands | place: USA... | reverse complement strand
AGGCGCATCCGGACTTGGCCGAATATCTGCTCGATCAGCGTCCGCCGCTGGAAGCGCAACTCATCGATCTGACCGATGAAATTGCCTACAACACCGCCGATCTCGACGACGGCTATGAGGCGCATCTGCTCTCGCTGGAAGAAATCCGCGAAGGCGTACCCATTTTCGAGCGCTTTTATCCGGAAGTCGAACGCCTATATCCTGACGCGCCCCATAAGCTGCTATTCAATGAAGCCCTGAAACGCATGTTGAACCGCATGGTGGGAGACTTAATCTTCAATACCCAGGCGCGAGTAAAAGCTGCGGGCATTCAAACCCTGGAGGACGTGCGCCGCCATCCGCACCGCCTGGCTGCGTTCAGTCCGGAGGTGGAGGCCGAACGGAAACAGGCAAAAGGATTTCTCTACGAAACTCTCTACTACAGCCCGGCGCTGGCTTCGGAGAAGGATGACGCGGAGCGCATTGTGAGCGCGCTCTTCGGATTCTGGATGGAGAATCCCGGCAGCCTGCCCGTACACTATCGCGAGAAAGCCGAAGCCGAACCGCTGGCACGCGTGATTTGCGACTACATCGCCGGCATGACCGACCACTTCATCGCAGAGCAGTATGAGCGGTTCTGTGGTGAGGCAACCCGATAGCTTACTTGCCTCGCCGAATTCGGCCCTGGCTTTTCGGCCGCAGCAACGCAAGCTGGGGAACGTTCGGCGTTCCCAAAGCGTCGTTACTGATTAGCTTAGCTGGTGGAGGCGACAATGACGCATAAGTTACCATTCCGTGTCCTTCTCGCGATTCTGGCAATGATAGCGTCTGGTTTGCCTGGCCGGGCACAAAGCAACGGCGCCTCCGGGCTGCCATCCCGGCAACCTATACCAAACACGCAGGAACGCCGTCACGCGCTCGAGGTGTACCACTCCGGCAAGTTCGTCGAGGCCATGCCCCTCCTCGAGCAATTGGTGGCCGATAATCCTTCCGATGTGGTGGCTAAAGAAGCGTGGGCGTACTCGATCGCCGAGTATGCCGCGACGCTATCCGACCTGGAGATCCGCCGCAAGGCAAGAATTCGGGCGCGTTCTCTGGCGCTTGAACTGAAGCAAGCGGGAGATAACAGCGCGCTTCTGCAAGTGATCCTGAGTATTCCCGAAGACGGCTCGGAGCCCCAATTCTCAAATCGGAAGGATGTCAACGACGCGATGCGGAGTGCCGAGTCGGACTTTGCGCGCGGTGATCTGGAGAAGGCGAGAGAAGGCTACTTACGCGCCTCGCTTCTCGACCCAAATAACTATGAGGCCGCGCTTTTTATTGGAGATGTCTATTTCCGGCAGCACATAGAAGGAAGCGCCGGCGCGTGGTTCGCACGCGCCATACAGATCGACCCTAACCGCGAAACCGCTTACCGATACTGGGGAGATGCACTCTGGGATATGGACCGAACTGCGGAGGCACGCGAGAAGTATATTCAGGCGATCGTCGCCGAGCCTTATAACCAGAGATCATGGATTGGGTTGGACCAATGGGCGCTGCGCATGAAGGTGCGGCTTAACTGGGTGCGGCTGCAGGACAGAAGCAAAGTTACAACGGGGGAAAAAGGTTCCACTATCACGCTCGACAACTCACTGCAAAAGGATGATCCGGCGATTGCAGGTTGGCTTGCCTACAGTGCCGTGCGTCTCGATTGGCGGAACGAGAAATTCAAGAAGGAATTTCTCAATGAAACGACGTATCGCCATACCTTGAAGGAGGAGGCGGACGCTCTCCACGTGATGGTTACCATTTTGTCCCGTCCCGAAAGCGATGCAAAGCTCGACCCGTCTCTCGCCTCATTGATTAAAATTGATCAAGCGGGTTTTATCGAACCCTTCGTACTTCTTAACCGCGCCGACCCCGAAGTCGCGCAGGATTACGTGCCCTACCGAACAGCAAATCGGGAACGGATCTATCGCTACCTGGACGAATTCGTCGTCCCGAAAGCCTCTGCTCTTTCTGCAACCAGATGATTGCAATAGCCTTAGCGGATTCTAAAATTAAAATGGAAAGTTAACTTGACATTAATGGTATAGGAGCTTTACCCTGTCGTGGAAAGTTAGCTTTACATGCCCTCGAGTGTTTCAAATCGGGTTAAGGAACTGCGCAGCGCCTGCGGATGGACGCAGGAACAGCTCGCGGGCGCTGTAGGAGTCTCGCGGCAAAGCATCAACTCAATCGAGCGCGAACGCTACGTGCCGAGCCTTGAACTGGCGCTCATGTTCGCGCGCGTATTCGGCTGCCCCATCGAGCAAATATTCAGTTTGAATGGAAAAACATTGGAGGACCAGAAATGAAAAACAGCTTCTTCGAGCTCATCGACCAGCGCTTGACCAGGATTCCGCTTCTCGGGCGAATCATGGATGAGCGCTTTGTGAATTATCGCCTGCGCGCCACCAGAGCCGGCGCGATCGCCAGCGCAATCGTTGGCATTGGCCTTTTTGAATATCGTTACTTCGTCAATCACATCTGGAGCTGGGATCTGCTGGCAGTCGTCGGCACCATGGTCGTGGTGAAGTTAGGCATGGTGATGCGCTACCTGATCGCCGAATGAGCAAGAGAAAAAATGACGTGGGGGAATGGCCTCTAGCCTAAAGCAATAATCAGATTAGAAGCGCGGTCGAGGTAGAACCTGGCTCCTGCTGGAATCACTGTGGTGGCGCTGTATTCGGTGACGACGGCAGGGCCGGACAATTTCCTGTAGGGTTGGAGAGATTCTCTGGAGTAGATGTTGGTCGCGAGCTTTTTGCCGTTGAACAAAACTGCTTCTCGCGGCGAGCAGATTCGCGTGGCCTTGGCCCGGTCAGGACAGCCGAGGGTGTCCGTACCTACATGGCCCGTTTTGGACTTTAAGGTGGCGCGCAGGCGGAGAGTGACCAATTCGATGTCGCGGCCGTGATGGATATAGCCGTAGCGGCGGAGGTGTTCCTGCTCGAATTGGTTTAGAAGATTCGTGGCGAAGGGCAAGTTGAGCTCATACCCCTGGCCGCGATAGCGAAGATCAACGCTGCGCGAATACCGGACTCTTCCCCGCCAAGCCTCGCGGCGGAAATCCTTAGCGGCATTCTCCTCCAGCCTGGAAAATTCCTGCTGCAGTCTCCCCGGCGGGACGGTCGTCCCTACCCTCCACAAAACGGTGCGCGAGTAATCCTTGACTACGTTGCTAACCAGAATGCCCAGAGCAGAGAGTGCTCCGGGCAGGGCTGGAACGATGACCCGCGGAATGCGGAGCGAATCTGCGAGGGCACAAGCGTGCAGACCTCCGGCTCCGCCGAAAGCTACCAGTGCAAAGTCACGGGGATCGCGGCCCCGCTCGATGGAAACCACGCGTATGGCTTTTTCCATGGTGGCATTGACCACACGGACTACGCCGGCAGCGAATTCATCGAGAGTCAGATGGGAGGTCTGTTTCTTCAACCATTCCTCGGTGACGCGGCTCGTGCGCTCGAGATCGAGCGTGAAATCGCCGCCGAGAAAGTGCGCGGGTTGCAGGCGTCCGAGAAGAAGATTTGCGTCGGTGACGGTGGGCTGGGTGCCGCGTCCGTAACAGATGGGGCCAGGATCGGCACCGGCGGATTCCGGACCGACACGCAATGCGCCGGCCGGGTCAAATCGGGCGAGTGACCCTCCGCCGGCGCCCACCGTGTGGATGTCGAGCATGGGAACACCGATGGGAAACCCGGCCACCTGTGCATCGGTTGCGGTCGTGACGACGCCCTCCACCAGGGAGACGTCAGTCGAGGTTCCACCCATGTCGAAGGCGATAATCCGATCGAAGCCGCTGCGTCGGGCGCTGGTGGCCGCGCCAACCACCCCGCCGGCAGGTCCCGATAGAACTGTGCGGACCGGCTCATGGGCGGCTGCGGAAAGCGCGGTGATACCGCCGGAGGATTGCATGACAAATATCCGCGGGGCTGAAGCCTTTTTCTTTTTCGAAGAGCTTTTGACGGTGCTGAAGCGCCGCTCCTCCACGATGTCGGCTGCTCGTCCTGAATCGCTCCCTCGCGCAGCGAGATCGGTGGCGCGGCGCCGTAGGTTTTCCAGGTAGCGCTGCATCGCCGGCTGCAGATAAGCGTTCATCACCACGGTCGAGGTGCGCTCGTACTCGCGAAATTCAGGAAGAATCTGGTGTGAGATGGAAAGCGGCAGGCCGAGACCGGCGAGCGCCCGGCTCACTGCGAGCTCGTTCGCAGGATTTGCAAATGAAAACAGCAGCGAGATGGCAACGGACTCTGCTCCCCCCGCCGCAATGGCTGAAACCAGGGGAGGTAATTCCGACGCTGGAGGCGTCGCGAGAATTGTGCCATCGCTGGCTGTGCGTTCATTGACTCCAAAGCGAATATCCGGGGAAACCAGTGGTTCGATGCGGTCGAAGAAAAAATCGTAAAGCTTGCGGCGGTTCTGGCGGCCGATTTCGATGGCGTCTTCAAAACCGGCGGTGGTGACCAGCGCTGTGCGCGCACCCTTGCGCTCGAGCAGGGTGTTGGTGCCGACGGTGGTGCCGTGCAGAATCGTGATCTGGCCGGAGTGCGGGACTCTGGCGAGCGCCTCGACAATAGCCTGAGAGGGGTCAGCCGGGGTTGAGAAAACCTTCAGCATGCGGAGATGGCGGGTTACAGGATCGATCCAGACGCAGTCTGTGAAAGTGCCCCCGGTATCGATGGCGACGCGGAGGGGGTGGGAGCGGCGCGGCATGGCGTTCGATTCGGAGAGTCAGGGTAACACTTGCGGCCCTACGATACGCATTTCCGGGGGCAATATCTCTCTCGCAAGGCAACCCGCTACTCATAATCCGCGTCAACCGCGGCCACTATGCTTTGGTAGTGAAAGCCAGGGTCAGCAGCGTTTTCTGTTCTACTTCGTGCGCTTTGGCGCTGCCGGTGGCGGCGCTGGCGCTGGCGCTGCGCTTGACGGAGAGCACGGGGCGTCCGCCGGCAATGCGCTCGAGGCGCGGCAGCATGTTGAACAACGCTCCCTTGTTGGCGGGCTCTTCCTGCACCCAGACGATGTCGCAGGTGGCACCGTGGCGGGCAAACTCGGCGGCCAGCTCTTTTTCCGGGAAGGGATAGAGTTGCTCTACAAAAACGATGGCGGTCGAGTGGTCTTTTCTTTTTTGCCGCTCCATGCGCAATTCGTGGCCGATCTTGCCGGTGCAAACCAGAATGCGCTCGGCCTCGCCCACTTCCGTGTCGGGAAGAATGGTGAAAAAACGGTCGCGGGAAAAATCCGCAAGCGGTGATGAGGCGTCAGGATGGCGCAGCATGCTCTTGGGCGTGAATACGACCAGGGGTTTGCGCCAGTGACGCAAAGCCTGGCGGCGCAGCAGATGAAAATACTGGGCCGCGTTGGAAGGCTGCGTGATCTGGATGTTGTGCTGCGCGGCCAGCTGAATAAAGCGCTCGATGCGCGCGCTGGAGTGTTCCGGCCCCTGACCTTCGTAGCCATGAGGAAGAAGCAGGACGAGCCCGGAGAGCAAATTCCACTTAGCTTCGCCGGAGGCAATGAACTGGTCGATGATGGCCTGGGCGACGTTGGCGAAGTCGCCGAACTGTGCCTCCCAGAGCACTAGCGCTTCGGGATAGTCGCGGCTGTATCCGTACTCAAACCCGAGCACGCCGGGCTCGGAAAGAGTGGAGTTATAGATTTCGCAGCAGGCCTGGCCGGCGCCGATGTTCTGGAGCGGCACATATTCGCTTTCGTTTTCGATGTCGATGAGGGCAGAGTGGCGTTGACTGAAAGTGCCGCGTCGGGAGTCCTGGCCGCTCATGCGCACGGGAATCCCCTGCTTCACCAGGCTGGCAAAGGCAAGCGCTTCGGCCATGCCATAGTCAACATCGCGCTTGCCCGCGCCCATTTCGGCGCGCTGTTCGAGAAGCTTCTTGACCTTGGGATGAATGTGAAACCCTGCGGGATAGGTGGTCAGACGCTCGCTCAAACCAGCCAGTTCCTCGGGGGAAAGTCCGGTGGCAACTTCGAACTCGGGCTTATGCCGTCCACCGTAATATTGATCCCAATACTTTGGCAGTTCGCGCAAAGATGGTTTTTTCGTGATCTGGCCGGCGGCTTTTTGCGCGGTTTCAAATTCAGCTCGGATGGCAGTGGCCTTTTCCTGAGCGTCGTCAGCCCCGATGTCGTCAGCGTAGATCTCCCACAGCGGTGGATGCTCTTTGATCTTCTTGTAGAGCAGCGGCTGGGTGATGGTGGGATCGTCCACCTCGCTGTGTCCGTGCCGGCGATAGCCGATGAGGTCGATGACGACGTCAGTACCAAATTTGTAGCGATACTCGGTGGCCAGCCGGGCGACGCGCACCACAGCATCCACATCCTCGCCGTTCACGTGAAAAATGGGAATCGACTGGCGGCGAGCGATGCAGGCGGCAAAGCGGGTTGAGTGCTCTTCGAGATAGCTGGTCGTGAATCCGAGAAGGTTATTGACCACCACATGAATTGTGCCACCCACGGTGTACCCGGGGAGATCGGCATAATTCATGGTTTCCGCGAGAATGCCCTGCCCGGCAAAAGCGGCGTCGCCGTGGACCAGCAGCGGCAGATGCTTCTGACGCCCGCCGGCGCCGACGCGGTCCTGCTTGGCTCGGGTGCGGCCGACGGTGACCGGATCGACAGCCTCCAGATGACTCGGGTTGGAGACGAGATGAATGTGGACCTTTCCGCCGCTACGGGTGAGGTATTCGCCGGTTGCTCCCATGTGATATTTCACGTCGCCCGAACCGAGCACGCTGCGCGGGTCCACATCCTCGAAGCCGGCGAAGATTTCGTCGGGCGAACGTTTGGCAACGTGGGCGATCACGTTCAGGCGCCCGCGGTGGCTCATGCCCATCACCAGTTCGCTCGCGCCCAAGCGTGAAGCGCTATCGAGAACTTCGTCGACCAGAGGAATCAGCGCGGTGACGCCCTCCAGCGAGAAACGCTTGCTGCCGAGATAACGCTGCTGCATGACCTGCTCGAAGATGTCGGCGCGGATCAGCAAGTCGAGAATGCGCGGACGATCGATCTCGGCCTCCCGCGGTTCCAGGCCCGCCTCCATTCGCTCGTAAATCCAGCGGCGGCGTTCGGGGGCGTGGATATGATTGATCTCGATGCCTATGGTCGAAGAGTAGATTTCCCGCGCCTCGCGGGCGTACTCGCTATCGATCTGCAACTCGACGGTCGGGCGCGGGCGAAGAAAGCCGAGGGGGTCGAGGTCGGCTTCGAGATAACCCCACTGGCGAAAGGCGCTCAAAACCCGTTCGCGCTCCGGGCTAGCGCCGTTATTGGTTTGCGACGGTTCTGTTAGCGCAGCCCCACTGGCTGAAGTGACAATTCTAGAGATGGCCATATTTTGCAGTTACTAGGATAAAGGATGAAGGGCAGGGGGTGGGGGATTCGAGGCTCTGGAAAGAGCGCTCGACCATAGAGGCCGATGTAGACTGGCGAGTGCGTCCCGGACTGAATGATGCCAACGCTGCTGGGAATACCCTTTGATGCAAATTCCTCCTACCTAAGAGGAGCCGCGGACGCTCCCGCGAAGATTCGCGAAGCGCTGCACTGCGATGCTTCTAATTCGTGGACGGAATCCGGAGTGGATTTGGGCGCCTCCGACGCGTACAGGGACGCAGGCGATCTGCCGCTGCCGGATGAGAGCAGAGCCTTCAACAAGATAGAGGCCGCCGTTCTTGAGATGTTGAGGAGATCCGAGCGACCGCTTTCGCTGGGCGGGGATCACTCGATCACATATCCCATCCTGAAGGCATTTGCGCAGCACCACTCTGATTTGACCATCATTCATTTCGACGCACATCCCGACTTGTACGACGAATTCGAAGGTAACCGGATGTCCCACGCCTGTCCTTTTGCGCGCACTATGGAGGAACGGCTGGCGAGGCGATTGATCCAGGTCGGCGTCCGGACCATGAATGGGCATTGCCGGGAACAGGCGGCAAGGTTTCGAGTTGAAGTGATCGAAATGCGCGAACTGCCGGCTTGGGAACGCTTGAAAGTGGAAGGGCCGGTTTATATTTCCTTCGACATGGACGTTCTCGATCCTGCTTTTGCGCCCGGGCTTTCGCATCGCGAGCCCGGCGGAATGAGCGTGAGAGAAGCGATTGCGCACCTGTATGCCATTGAGGGCATAATCGTAGGCGCCGACATCGTGGAATACAATCCGGTGCAGGACATTTCCGGCATTACAGCCGCGGTGGCGGCGAAGATGACGAAAGAACTCCTGGGGAAGATGATCGCGCAGGGATAACCATGGCATCAGACGAATAGAAACTATCTCCTGTCCGGGGTGGTGAACATGCAGGTTCAAGGCCTCACGCAGGTAAGCAGCCGGTATTCGGTGGGCGAGACTGTCGATCGCCTGAAAGCAGCTTTTTCTTCCAAAGGACTGCAGTTGTTTGCGCTGGTCGATCACAGCGGGGAGGCAGAAAAAGTCGGGTTGAAAATGCGGCCAACCAAGCTGCTCATTTTTGGCAGTCCAAAGGGTGGGACGCCGCTGATGGTGGCCGCTCCCAGCCTCGCGATCGACCTGCCTTTGAAGGCGCTGGTGTGGGAAGATGAAAACAGCAAGGTTTGGCTGGCCTGGAATAGTCCAGAGTATCTGCAGCAGCGGCACGGCTTTCCCGCCGACCTGATCAAGAACATCGCCGGCGTGGGCGGCCTGCTGAAGCAAGCTGTGGAATAATGCGGCAAGTTCAATGGCTGAAGACCCCAATCGAGCGCGTGATCACCTGGCGAATGAACGCACGTTTCTGGCCTGGGTGCGGACGGGTGTGGCCATCGTGGTATTCGGCTTCGCCATTGGCCGTTTTGCCATTGCCTTACGTCAATTGAGCGAGTTGCAAGGCCACACGATGCGCACGGCTGGTTTTTCCGTCTGGCTTGGGCTGAGTTCGATTTTCGGCGGAGTGATCCTGGTCGTGGCGGGGCTGGCGCGCTACCGGCGTACCCGCATGGAGTTGGAGCAGGGATCGTTTCAGCCTGCCGGGTTCGTGCTGGATCTGGTAACGATTCTGACCGTGCTGTTCGGGCTGGCCCTGGCAGGATACCTGGTTTACGCGGAGACAATCTTCTGAGCGAGTCGCCGCGGGCAAGGCACGCGGGGTAATCACGGGAGTTTCACCGGTTGGACTGAACGAGAGATGGCGAACGATCGAGAAAAAGAAGCCGCGGCGCGGGCAAGCCTGCAATTCATCAAGGATGGCCAGGTTGTAGGTCTGGGTACAGGAACGACAGCGGCGCACTTCGTTCACTTGCTGGGCGAACAGGTGCAGAAAGGGCTCAAGATTCGTGGCATCCCTACTTCCGAACGTTCGCGGCAGCAGGCGGCAAACCTGGGTATTCCGCTGACAACCTTCGAGGAATGCCAATCCATCGATGTGACTGTAGACGGCGCGGACGAAGTGGACCCACAGCTTCGGCTGATTAAAGGCGGCGGAGGAGCGCTGTTGCGGGAAAAAATAGTAGCCTCGGCGACGAAACAAATGGTGGTCGTCGCGGATGCGAGTAAGCGTGTCGCGGTATTGGGAAAGTTTCCGCTTCCGGTGGAGGTGATCAAGTTTGCGCGGCCGCTGGTGGAGAAGAGAATTGCCGCGCTGGGAGCGGATGTTGATTTGCGGCGGAATTCCGATGGCCAGCCATACTTGACCGACGAGAACAATTACATCCTCGATTGCCGCTTCGGGAGGATCGAAAATGTGGATGCTCTGGCGCGCCAGCTCAGCGACATGCCGGGAGTGGTAGAACATGGATTGTTCATCGGAATGGCGAATATCGTGCTAGTGGCGGTGGAAGGCAGGATCGTGGAATTGCGGCGTGAGGATCTACTCTCGGCGTAACGTTGACGTCGCCTCGGCGCCGGATGGGAAGAGCGGATGCCATCAGGAGGACCAGCCCCGAGCCAGAACCAGCCATCGCAGAGGCGCGTTTCGCGCTACCAGGTGCAGGCGCCGCTCGATGTAACCGTACTGCGCCAGGGCATCCCCCACACCTTGCCCGGGCGATCGCTGAATCTGTGCGAACGAGGAATCGCGGCGGTGTTGGCGGGGGAAGTCCTGCCCGGCGAGGCGGTCGGCCTGGAGATTCAACTTCCTCGCACATCGTCGCCGCTTCGCGCGCGGGCGTTGATCCGGCATCACGACAGACTGCGCTGCGGAATGGAGTTCATGGGTCTAACCGCCGAGCAACAAGTGCTCCTGCACCAGTGGGTGGAGCAAGCCAAGGTTGAGCAAGCCAAAGCTCAACCGGAAAAGGCGAAGGTTCGCCAGACGAGCGATAAGGTAACCGCAGGTCCGGTTCGGAGTTCCGCGCTCCCCAAGCAACCGGGAATGGCAAGGCGAAGGAATCATATCTGGGGATGGGCGCTGCTGCTGGTCCTGAGCGCATCTGTCGCTGGAATGTTCTGGTGGCGCTGGAATCGCGGTTGGCAGGAGATCGAAGCGTCTGTCGGTGGGGAGCAGACGGCTCCCGAAGAACCTCAAGTACAGGTTCCGTCCCAAGTGATGGAGAAGCTCATCACCCACCGGGTCGATCCGGAGTACCCGGAGGCAGCACGGGCAGGAAAGCTGGAAGGGGTGGTCGTGCTCGACGTGGTGGTAGGCCGGGATGGATCGGTAGTCGGTGTGCGTCCGGTGAGTGGTCTCGAAATCTTCGCAAAGCCCGCAGCTGACGCCCTGCGCTGGTGGCGGTTCGAACCCTACCGGATAAACGGAGAACCGGTACCGGTGGAGACGACGGTCGCGGTGGAGTTCAATCCCTAGGCTGGGCTTCTCGCAGGCGCGGACACCGTGAAGTGAAAAATTCTTCAGAAAAAAATGATATCCGGCTAAGTACGGATCGTCTCTGCTTCCTACAATAGGGGAATTGGCGGTTCCCCTTCTTCTGGCCGAATCTGCCGGGCGAGTCCGACACTCACTGGTTGCTGGAAAGGGCTGGCAGTCCTGCAAGGCTGAGGCCTCGTCTGCGGCGAGGCCTTTCTTCGTTTAGTTCCGGCGTTTGCGGAGGGCATTCAGGACGACAATTCCGCTAAGCGCGAAGCAGAGCACCGCTCCCAGAGCCGTGGCCAGCAATATCGCCGGGCCAAGGTGAAGAGAGTCAGCGAAAACCGCGGCCACGGCCAATATGACGCCCAGCAGATTCAATCCCAGAGGCGCCCGAACGGCAGGCACCAAGCCTTGCCGCAGGCGAAGCTGTAGCAGCAAAGCCGCCAATCCGATGGCCGCCACCACCACCAAAGCCACCGGACTCATGAAGGCGCCGCGACTTGTGTAAAGCACCACCACAGCGAGGGCTGCCAGCAACAGGCCGGCGGCAAAAATCGTCGAGCGGCGTTTTGGCGGATTCGGACCGGGGTTGGAAGGGTCGTCGGGCACGGTCTCTCGTTTCCGAGATTTATACAGCCGTGGGAGGGAGGGTTTCAAACCCCCGCCGCACATTACTCGCCGGTTGGCCCAATTTCAGGATGCCTGTGCGCTTCCCTGGGTCGACATTGTGCCCGGATGCGCATCGCCGTGATTGAAGGCGTAAAGCACGAGTTCCACCCGAGTGGAAACTCCCAGTTTCTCGAAGATGCGAAAAATGTATTTTTTTACAGTGTGCTCGCTGAGCTTTAATTCGCGGGCGATTTCGCGGTTGCTGAAGCCTTCGGCCACCTGGGCCACGACCTGCTCTTCGCGAGGACTCAAAATGCGGCGTCCGTGAGAATCAAACACGCGCAGGGAACGGCTCTCTGAGATCAGATCCAGAAGATAATCCATCTGTTCGGTGTTGGCCCAAATCTGGCCGCCGGCCACGCGCTGTATGCATTTGCACAACGCGCGGAAATGCATGTCGGTGATGCAGAAGATTCCTCGCGCGCCACAGCGAAAAGCGTTGACCACCAGATCGCGATCGAAGCGCTCAACCAGGAGAATTTTCGCGATGGCTGGCTCCGACCGGTGAAACTGGCGCAATGCTCCTATCTGGCTCGCCAAGCTGGTGGAATGATTCAGCGAGAGAACCGCCACGCTGGCGGGGCGTGTGGACACGGCCTGGAGTATGGAAGCAGTATCCATCGGACAGATGGCGACGCGAAACTCGGGACGCCGGCGCAATGCGTTGGTCAGCAACTGCGCCTGCATCCGATTCGAGTCCGCGACGAGGACGCTGATCGCGCCCGAAGCGGCGGCTGGGAACGGACTCATGAAACCGGGCTCTCCGACGTGTTGTGGTAAGGCGACCGCGATTCTAGGGGCGCGCGCAGCCGCAACTCAAGGCAATGCCGCAAAAAATCCGCATATGGTTTTCAATTCGGGAACACGCGCTTCCCAGCTGTGGAAATACGCCAGGAAATCGACGAAGTCGCCGAAGTTTCGGCACGAGCAAGCCGAAGCTGTACAGAACTTGAGCACCATCCGGGCTTTCAGGCCGTTGAAGAACCTGTGACGAGCGAACATGCAAGTCTACTTTCGGGGATAGTCCGGAAGCGGACGGGCAAAGGGGGTCCAATCTGATGGCCACCTCTCGATTGATGGTGGAGAACCGGCGCCCATCGGCCAGATCGCGCGATCATACCCCGAAAACGCACCAGTCTACTTTGGTGGACAACACTTCCCATGTCTTGCCGGAAAATCCGTGCGGCGATACCTTGCGCACCAGAGCGCCACGGAAGATGAGTGACTCTCTGGTTGCAACATGGCAGAGCGCGTCACAGCGATGAAGCAGAAGATTCAATCGGCGAAGTTTGCGGTGTCGTGCCTGCTGGCAGTGCAGCTTTGCGTAGCCGTCTTTGCCCAGAGCCTGGGATCAGGCAACGGAACCTCCACCGCCGGCCAAACCGGGGCTGGCAGGGGAAGTGAGCAAACGGCGGCTGCGAAATCCGGAGGAGCGGACGGCGCGGGAAACCCTCAGCTCGGAGGAGAACGCCGTCCGCTTTACCGGCTATGCCGCAGCGATGTCGTCAACGTGAGCTTCACGTTATCGCCTGAGTTTGATCAAACTCTCACCGTGCAACCCGACGGCTACGTGGAACTGAAAGATGCCGGCATGGTGGAGGCGCAGGGGCTGACGCTCGAAGAATTTCGTGAAGAAGTGCAACGCGCCTACAAGGGATATCTGCACGATCCGGAGATCGCCGTGGCGCTGAAGGATTTCGAGCATCCGTACTTCATCGCGGGGGGGGAAGTGGGGCGCCCCGGCAAGTACGAACTGCGCGGCGAAACCACCGTGCTGGAAGCCCTGCAGATTGCCGGCGGCTTCACCCAGCAAGCCAAGCATTCGCAGGTGTTGCTGTTCCGCCGAGTGAACGACAATCTTGTCGAGGCTCGCATTCTCAATCTGAAAAAGATGCTGCAGGAGAAAAATCTGGCCGAGGATCCCCGCTTGCATCCTGGAGATCTGATCTATGTTCCGCAGAATGCAATTTCCAAGATTGCGCGGTACCTCAGCCGGCCTTCCCTGAGCATGTATGTCAGCTCCGCCCAGTTTTAACGCAGGAAACGATCGTTAAACGATATGGCCGACAAAATGGAGATCGTCCACCGGGGAGCCGAAGCCGCACCGCCGACAGTGCGGGAGTTGGCAATGATTCTGTTCCGGCAACGCAGAATGTTTTTCGGCGTCGCTGGGGTGATTTTTCTGGTTGCCCTGGCCTACGCATTTCTGGGCGTGAGATACGAAGCGCACATGCAGGTGCTGGTCCGCCGGGGGCGTGCCGATCCTCCGGTGACCGCCGAGCCCAATGCTCCCGTGGACCTGGCTCGCGTGGTGGTGACCGAAGAAGAGCTGAATTCGGAAGTGGAACTGCTCAAAGACGACGACGTTCTGCGCCAGGTGGTCGGGACCAACCATCTGGAGGGCCACGACCTGCTGCACTGGCTGAGGCCGAGGGAAAGTCACGCCGCGCAGGTGGAACGGGCGGCAAGAAGGCTGGCCTCGCGGCTGAAAGTGGAACCGATCAAGAAGACCAACCTGATCTCTGTAACCTATGGCGCGGCGAGACCGCAACTTGCGGCACAGGTTCTGCAGACCCTGGCCAGTGTTTACCTGGAAAAACACATGGAAGTGCATCGGCCGGGGGGTGAGTTTCACTTCTTCGACCAACAAACGGCAGAATCGCGACAACAACTTGAAGAATCGCAACAAAAGCTGCTCGACTTCACGGCCAGCCACGGGGTGGTTGAGGCGGCGCAGCAGCGTGATCTGGCGCTGACCGAATGGAACGAAGCGCAAGGCAGCTACCGGGACACGCAAGTGGAGATGGCCGAGATCCAGCATCGGGTGAGTGAGCTCGAGTCGGAATTGGCGAAACTGCCGCCGCGATCCACCACGGAGGTCCGAATCGCGGACAACCCGGAACTGATGCGGGCGCTAAAGGCAAACCTTCTGGACCTCGACTTGAAGAAAACTCAATTGCTGATGAAGTTTGAACCGACCCACCCTCTCGTGGAGGAGGTTGACCAAGAGATTGCTCAAACCAAGAAGGCGATCGCGGCTGAGACCGTGAATCCTCTGCGGGATGAGACGACGGAGAAAGACGCGAACTATGAGTGGGCGAAGGCCGAACTGCAGAAGTCGCGGGTTGAACTGCAGGGACTGGAGGCGAAAGCATCGGCAGCAAGGGCAGAGGCTGCAGGTTATCAGGCGATAGCTCGACAATTCGGACAGGATGCCATTACACAGGATGCTCTGCAGAACAGCGAGAAGGCCGCCGAAGACAATTACCTTCTCTACGTGAAAAAGAGGGAAGAGGCTCGAATGGGCGACGCCCTGGACCGCGGCGGAATCGTAAATGTTGCCGTCGCAGAGGAACCTGTAGCCCCAGCGCTCCCCATCTGGCCAGCCTGGCTGGTGGTGACGGGAGGCTTTCTGGCGGCGAGCGCCTCCGGCGCGGGCGCAGCCTTCGCCCGCGACTATCTCGATCCGGCTTTCCGTACGCCCGAGGAAGTCCGGGCATGTTTGGACGTGCCAGTGTTGGCATCGCTTCCGAGAAGTGGGAGGCGCTTATGCGCCTGAAGGAGACATGGTGAGCGTAACCGCCGATCCTTTGCAACCGCCCGATTTGAGGGATGCGCCGCAGGAGACCGTGCAACCGGAAGCCACAGTCTTCCGGCAGAAAGACGTCTGGAGTCCAGAGGCTTTCGCGCGCGAACAGATTCGCGGCTTAGTGCGGCAGATTTTCTTTTCCAGCCGAATTCCTCCGGTGCAGCAAGTGGTGTTCAGCGCGGCAGAACCCCAGGTTGAGGTTGCCGGCATTTGCGAGAAAGTGGGCTGGGCGCTGGCGCAGGAAACGAGTGCGAGCGTCGCTCTGGTTGGCTTCGAAGATCACGCTCCGGCGGTCCGCGTGCAGAATGACCGGCGAATTTCGCCGATGAAGGCCCGGTCCACACACATCGCCAGCAACTTGTGGAGGGTATGGGGCGTGGGCTCGCTTGAGGAGGAGGACGAGTTTCGCTCCACCCGATATTGGCTGTCAGGATTGTCAGAATTGCGCGCGGAATTTGAGTATGCGGTAATCCAAGGGCCACCCGTCAGCATTTCCAGCGAAGCCGCCTTGTTGGGGCAACTCGCAGATGGCATCGTGCTGGTCCTGGGAGCGCATACGACGCGGCGGGTAACGGCGCGGCGGGTCAAGGAAATGCTCGAAGCGGCTGAAGTTACCATCCTGGGCAGTGTGCTTAGCGAGAGAACATTTCCCATTCCGACCGGCATTTACCGGCGGCTTTAGAACCGAAGTCTAGTAAAGAATTTTCAGCGCGACTGGGTTGCGCTGTGGATTGAGAAGGCTGTGCATAACGAGACGAGAATCGAAGCGGGAGTCAATGGGCGGAGCCATGCACTTCCCTCATTTTGGGCACCGGTGTGGGAGCGCTGGTCCGCAACTTCGGAACATGGCGGCGCGGAGGCCAAACCTCCGGAGTGGTTTGCGCTGCAAACCCGCTACCGGTTCGAAAAGCGGGTCGCACAACAATTACAGTCCAAAGGAGTCGAGGTGTTTCTGCCAGTGCGCCGGGAGAACCACCGCTGGAGCGACCGTCAGAAGGAAATCACCGTCCCTCTTTTTCCCGGCTACGCTTTTGTTCGCTTGAATCAACAACTGGATGAACGGCGAATGGTGTTGAAGACGGCCGGCTTGATCGGCTTCGTAAATTTTCGCGGAACCGCTGCGGCCGTTCCTCCCAAGCAGATTGAGGACCTTCGCCTGTTGCTCAGCGAGAAGGTTCCCTTCTCCTTGTACCCCTTTGTGGAACTTGGACGGCGTGTGCGCATCCGCGGCGGTTGCCTGCATGGGCTGGAGGGCGTGCTGGCTCACGAAAAAGGCAAGCTCGTGATTTCGATTGACTCGATCCAGCGCTCGCTGGCCATCGAAATTCAAGGATACGAACTGGAATTGGTCTGAGTGTCGTCCCCGTTCTTCAATCCAGGTAAATCGGGGCCTAGAGACAGCGACTGGGCTGCGCGCTTGATTCCCGGGATTGCCGCAGTTCCCGACAAGCTCGGCAGAAAGCCTCCCCAATCGGTGCGTCAACCCATCGAAGCGGCTGAATGGACTGCACATCCGCCGGGTGCCAGCTCGACCGCAACCGCAGAGCCGCAAGAAGTTCTTTCCTTCCTGTTGCCGAAGCCGATGCGATTCCCAAGCGGCGGGCGGTGGTTACGGGCAGCAACACTGGACACGATTTTGTCGATGCTAAATTGGGCATTGGTTGGAACGGGCCTGAGCGCTGTCCTTCGTCATTCCCAGTTAACCACCATGCCGCGGAGTGCGCTGAGCTTCCCTGGCTTTCTCCAAGTTGGATTCCTGTACGCGACCCTGATTGCGTTATTGCTCGATTGGGAAAGACCGCACGACCCAAACGTCACCCCACGGGAGCAAGCGCTAATGCTGGGTAGAACCGTGTTATGGGCATCTCTGTTACTTGGCGCGGCAGCTGGGTTTTCCACCCCGGCTGTCGCCGCCCTATCGACGGTAAGCGCCTTGCAAATTGGCGCGATGCTCGCATGGCGACGCTACCAGCACCAGCGTTTCCGTCGGCGCCTGTCTTCAAAATCCGGCGCGCGCAATGTGCTGATCGCGGGCGCCTGTTCCCTGGGACGCAAGATTGCCGATTATCTGGAACAGCATCCGGAAACAGATCGCACCTTTTGCGGTTTCCTTGACGACTGGAAGCCGGCGGGGGATGGGGTGATCGGGCGCACTCGGGATTTGGCCAAACTGGCGCGCAGCTGCTTTATTGACGAGGTAATTCTCGCCTCTGCATACGATCGAGAGCGCGTTCTTCTCATTCTGCGCGAGGGCCAGCGACTGCACCTTGACGTAAAGATAGCGCCCGAACTCTTCGGCTGCGCGCCAGCGCCTCAAACCGAGCGCATCGGTGACGTTCTCCTGGTCTCCCTGCACGAGGAATGCCCGCCGTTTCTAGGACTGATGCTGAAGCGCGCCCTGGACATGACCGGGTCGGCGCTGGCACTGGTATGCCTGACACCGGCATGGGCGGTGATTGCGCTTTCCATCAAACTGGATTCACCGGGCCCCATTCTCTATGCCGCACCCCGCGCCGGCCGCAAAGGAAGGCCGTTTCGCTGTTACAAATTCCGGACGATGGTGAAGGACGCGGATCTCCTGAAGGAAAAACTGCGCGAGCGAAACCAGAGGCGAGGCGCGTTCTTCAAAATTACGGATGATCCGCGTATTACGCGCGTGGGGCGATTCCTGCGGCGCTATAGCCTGGACGAACTGCCCCAGTTGTGGAATGTCCTGATCGGAGATATGAGTCTGGTCGGCCCGCGACCGCATCCGCTGGACGACTTTTCCGCCTATGCGATCGAGCACCTGCCCAGACTGGACGTCACGCCCGGAATGACCGGGCTTTGGCAGGTAACTGCCCGGCGGGATCCATCGTTTCAAACCGGCGTCGACCTGGACCTCGATTACATCCGTCATTGGAGCTTGGGCATGGATATGCGCATCCTGCTGAAAACGGCGGGCGCGGTCTTTCGCGGGAGCGGCGACTGATGGCCACTTCCCTCCCGAGTCAGCCTGGGGCGTGGGCCACAAGAACCGCCAGCGGCGGGCTGCGGATGAGCCTGCGGCCGCTGCAGGCGCTCTTCTCCGTGCCTTGTTTGCTATTTTTGGCTGCGCTGACGGCGATGCTGCTGCGGCATCCGGACGTTCCCTTCTATGAAATTGACCGGGTAGCTTTCGGCGTTCTAGTGCTCGCTGTAGCGGGACGTGCGCTCGTGCTGCGCCAGCCGTTGCTGGCGCTCGAGCGGGCAACCTGGCCGATGCTGGGCCTCGCTGTTCTGGCAGTGGCCAGTGTGATCGGGCGGCCTTTCGACAATGAGATATGGTCGCCGCTGTCGGCCAAGTTCATCGTACCTTTCGCGTTGTTTCACCTGGCAGGAGTCGTCTTTAATAGCGAGCGGCGACTGCACCAGTTTGAGACATTTTGTCTTGTCGTCCTCGCCTATCTTTGCTTCACCTCAATTGCCTTTCTGGTGGATGCGAAGAGTTTGATTTTTCCGCGCTTCATTCTTGACGAAAGCCTGGGCTATCACGTCGATCGCGCTCGCGGCCCCTTGTTACAGGCGGTGGCTAACGGGGTTTCCCTGAACCTGCTGGGAATTCTGGCCGTGCATGCGTTCTTGCGCGGGAGAATCCGCGGATGGAAAGCGGCCCTGCTGCTGGCATCGGTGCCGGTCGCCATTCTGGCCACCATGACCCGCGCGGTATGGCTCTCGTTCGTGGGATCCGTGGCGGTCTTGATGTTTCGAACAAACGACCGGAAGCTGAGGCTGATATGCACCGGCGTGGCCATTGTGGCTGCCGCGGCATTGCTGGTGGTTCTGAGTTTTGACGATCAGCGCCGTGCGCTCTCCGACAGGCTGGAGGAATCGGGACCCGTTGAGTTCCGCAGAGCGGTGTATACCGGCGGCTGGGAGATGTTCCTGGAAAAGCCGTTGACGGGCTGGGGTGTGAATCAGATGCCGGCCGAACTGGCGCGGCATGTCAGCGGCTACAGCGAAAAGGAGTTGTATCCGCACAACACCTATCTCGAGTTGTTGGTGGAGCACGGCGTCGCCGGCCTTGCCCTTTATTTCTGGCTTATGTGGGAGCTGATCCGCCTGGGCCGCGGGCACATTCCCCGCGGCGAGCACGTCGGCCTGCTCAATAGGCAATTCCACACCATCTGGCCAATTCTGCTGGGCGTTTATTGGATCAATGCCATAGTTGTGGTGATGAACTACCAGTTCGTAAACGGTATTTTGTTCACTATGGCCGGAATGCTGGCTGCACAGAACCGGCGCGCGCTTCGGGAAAGCCCAGTTCCAGCCAAAGCTTCCCCTGGAAGGGCATTCGTCCGGTCTACGACATAGCCCCGCTACCGCCCACCCACCCCGGGTTCTCGAATCCATGCTAAAGGTTGCTTATCTCGCCAACCAATATCCTGCCGCAGTCGAGCCTTACGTGAGCCGGGAAATCGACGCCCTCAGAATGCGCGGAGTAGAGGTGATCCCGGGAAGCATACGCCGGCCTGAGAGTACGACCGATTGCTCTCGGCCCTTTGAAGGGGAGCTTATCTGCCTCCGCCCGATTCGCATCGTCGTTCTTCTCAAAGCAATGCGACTTCTTTTTCGCAGGCGGAAAGGGATTTCGCCGCTCGTGCGGCGAGTGCTCACGCAAGGCAGAGAAACGCCGTGGCGAAGAATCAAGGCATTGGCCCATACCGCGCTTGGCGCGTGCTATGCGGTTCGCCTCCGGGAGCGCGGAGTAGATCACATCCATGTGCATCACGGATATTTCGGTTGCTGGGTTGCGATGGCCGCCGCCCGCCTTCTGGAAGTAGATTTCAGTATCACCCTCCACGGCTCCGACCTGCTGGTCCATAACGCTTATCTGGACACCAAACTCAACCTTTGCAGCTTCTGCCTCACGGTCTCAGAGTACAACCGGCGATACATCCTCGAACATTTTCGAATCGACCCGAGAAAGGTGCTGGTCTTTCGCCTCGGTGTAGATTTACCCGAGAACCATCAACCGCTAATCCCCGCATCAAACGGAAAGATCACGCTGGTCTCAGCCGGCCGCCTGCGTGCAGTTAAAGACCATTCCCTCCTGGTTAGGGCGTGCGCACGCTTGCGCGATCGCGGCATCGACCTGGAATGCCTGATTGCGGGCGAAGGCCCGGAGCGGCGCCGGATCGAGTCGCAGATACGCAAACTCCGCATCAGTGACTCCGTCACGCTTCTCGGCCACGTTGCTCGTCAGCAAATGGATTCGTTGTACCGGCGAGCTGATGCTGTGGTGCTCACCAGTCAGAGTGAAGGCATTCCCCTCGTGCTGATGGAAGCGATGGCAGCAGGAAGGATCGTGCTAGCCCCCGCCATCACTGGGATTCCAGAACTCCTCATTCCGGAAAAGACCGGCTTCCTCTACGAACCGGGGTCTCTCGATGACCTCGTCGCCAGGCTCGTATTCATTTGCGGCATGTTGCGCCGGGGAAAAGATCATCCCCACACCAGCCGCTTGAGCTGGATCCGGCACGCCGCCCGCTGCCAGATTCTGCACAACTTCAATCGCAAGAAAAACCTGGACCACTTCGTCGACCGGTTCGTGGAATTGGCCGCCAGGAACTGGAGCCCTCCTCATGCGGATCCTCTATTGCAACAAATACAACTTCCCGTTCAGCGGGACCGAGGTGTACCTGTTCGAAGCCATGGAACTGATGCGGTCGAGGGGACACGAGGCCGCGTTATTCTCCATGGCCGATCCGCGGGGTGAGCCAACCCCATACGATTGCCATTTCCTGCCGCACATAGATTTCAAAAGCAAGGGAAGATGGTCTCACCGGGCGCGCCTGGTGGCACACGCGGTCTATTCAGTCGAGGCGAGACGGCGCATTCGTTCGATGATCGCAGAGTTCCGGCCGGACGTGGCTCACGTGCGCAACATCTACCATCATCTCTCGCCCTCGATTCTCTGGGAACTGCGGGCGATCGGAGTTCCGGTCGTCTATCACCTCAACGATTTCAAACTGCTCTGTCCCAGCTACAACCTGGTGTCAGAGGGCGAGATCTGCGAAGCCTGCAGGGGCGGCCGGTTCTGGCGGGTGGTGAATTCGCGGTGTTACCCAGGACTCGGCGCAAGAATTGCGCTCTCGGCAGAAGGCTACATTCACAAGCGGCTGGGAACCTATCGGAAATGTGTCGATTGCTTCCTTGCTCCCAGCCAGTTCGTGCGCGACAAATTTGTGGAACAGGGCTGGGATCAGGCTAAGTTCGAGGTTCTGCCTCATTTCCAGGAAATTCAGCCTTTGGCCGAGCAAAGCGACAAAAATGCCCCTGTACTTTATTTCGGGCGCTTGTCGGCGGAGAAAGGAGTCGATGACCTGCTGCACGCCATGCAGCGGCTGCCCCATCTGCGGCTGGTGGTTGCAGGAGATGGCCCGGAACGTGAGCGGCTCGAGCGTCTGGCCGTGGAGTTGGGATTGTCAAATGTGAATTTCGCCGGCCACCTGCAAGGCGCCGAGATCGGTCAAACCATTGCCGGGTGCCGCTTCACCGTCCTTCCTTCTCACGCGTATGAAACTCTGGGGAAAGCCATTCTGGAATCGTATTCCCGCGCCCGACCGGTTATCGCGTCAGACCTCGGTTCTCGCCGCGAACTCGTGCATCCGGGAAAGACCGGCCTGCTTTACCGTACGGGCGATGTCGAGGAGCTCGCCTCCGCCATCGCCTTTCTGAGCGCCCGGCCAGAACTGGCTGAAAGGATGGGTTGGGCGGGCCGCGAACTGGTGCGGGAGCACTACACCGCAAGGTCGCATTACCAGGCGCTGGTTCGGATTTATGAAAGGCTCGTAACCGAGAAAAAAGAATGTTCCGGCGGCCGGCCGCAGGGAAGCAATCCGTCAATTGCAAGCGAGAAGCGTCATCCCGTCGCCGGATCGGCTGCTCTCGAAATCATCTCAAGCAGACGAATCCCAGGGCTGGCCGAGCTCGCGGCGAAAGAAGAAAGGCTGACCGGGCAAGGTGAACTGTCGCCGCGCAGGCTGCGCGTAGCCTTCATCGGCGGGCGCGGTGTGATTTCAAAATACAGCGGAATCGAGACCTGCTACGAAGAAGTAGGAAAACGATTGGCGGGTGTTGGGCACGGAGTTACCGCCTACTGTAGAACCTACTTCACGCCGAGAGTAAGCCAGCACAACGGGATGCGTCTGGTCCGGCTGCCCACCATTCGATCGAAGCACTTGGAAACGGTAATTCACACCTTCTTCAGCACGCTTCACGTTCTTACCCAGCCTTGCGACATTGTGCATTATCACGCTCTGGGGCCAGCATTGTTTTCGTTTATTCCACGACTTTTCGGGAAAAAGACAGTGGTTACCGTGCAGGGTCTCGATTGGCAGCGCAAGAAATGGGGGCGAGTGGCTTCGTCAGTGCTGCGGCTCGGCGAGTTGGCCTCGGTGCGGCTGCCTAGCGCCACCATGGTCGTATCGCAAACTCTGCAAAGGCACTACCGCCGCCGGTATGGAGCTGAAACCTTATATGTCCCCAACGGCGGCATGGTGCGTGAGCGGCGTGCGCCGCACCGAATCTTTGATTGGGACCTGGAGCCGGATAAATACATCCTATTTCTCGGTAGATTTTCTCCTGAGAAGGGATGTCACTTGCTGGTCGAGGCCTACAAACAGCTCGATACGGAAGTCAAACTGGCGATGGCGGGAGCGGCCAGTTATTGCGACCAATATTCGCGCACTCTCCGGACCCATGCCGGTGAACGCGTCAAAATGCTGGACTGGGTCTGCGGGGACGCTTTGGATGAACTGCTGACCAACGCGATGCTTTTCGTGCTGCCCTCGGACTTGGAAGGCTTGTCGCTGGCCCTGCTCGATGCCATGGGCGCCGGCCTGTGCGTAGTAGCTAGCGATTTGCCGGAAAACCGGGAGGCAATCGAAGATGCCGGTTTCACTTTCAGGAACGGAGATGCAGCCGATCTTGCCGATCGGTTGCGCTTCCTGATCGCCAATCCCGCAGTTCGGGATGCCGCCGGCCGCGCGGCAAAGCTTCGCGTGCAAAAGCACTATCAATGGGCGCAGATCGTTGCCGAGATTGAGGATGTTTACCTTGAGGTGGTGGGGCTGGAACCGGCAGCTCTTGTTCCCAGGAAACCGAGCGTCCGGGCGGTCGAATCAATGGCACGACAGCGCAGAGTGGGCTAGGGAACGGTCAGAAGGCAATTCGTAGGACTTGCTCAGGCCACGCGCGCTGAAAATGCGAGAGAAGCAGGGTGGGGACGGGGCAATCCCGTCCTTTTTGTTTACAATTAAGCGTTCAGCCGGGCGCCGCTGCCGTCCGCGACGGCGCCTGCCTGCGCGAGCCTCATGCCCAACACGGTCGTGGTTACGGGAGGCGCCGGCTTCATCGGCTCCAACTTCATCCTGCAACAGATGAAGCAAGATGAGGCCTGCATCGTAAATCTGGACAAGCTCACCTACGCCGGAAACCTGCACAACCTGGAAGGCTTGGCCGGCAATTCGCGCTATGAATTTGTCCATGGTGACATCGCAGATCGTGCGCTGGTTCGGCGAATGCTGCAACGGTATCGGCCACGGGCCATCGTTCATTTCGCCGCGGAGAGCCATGTTGACCGCTCTATCCGCGGGCCAGACGATTTTATCCGCACCAACATCGACGGCACCTTTGCGCTCCTTGAGGAGGTCAGGGCTTACTGGACCGAATTGCCGCAGGGCGAACGGGAAGACTTTCGCTTTCTTCACGTTTCCACCGATGAAGTGTATGGGTCATTGGGTCCGGATGATCCGCCATTTCGCGAAACAACTCCCTACGCTCCGAACAGTCCCTATGCGGCTTCAAAGGCGGCGTCCGACCATCTTGTCCGCGCCTACCACCACACCTACGGACTGCCTACTCTCACCACAAACTGTTCAAACAATTACGGGCGCTTTCAGTTTCCGGAAAAGCTGATCCCTTTGATGATTTTGAACGCGCGTGACGGCAAGAAGCTGCCGGTCTACGGCGATGGACAAAACGTGCGCGATTGGCTCTACGTGGAAGATCACTGCGCTGCGATCGTTGCGGTACTGGAGGGCGGCTGCGCCGGTGAAACCTACAACCTGGGTGGCGGTAACGAGAAACGCAACCTCGACATCGTGGAGACGATTTGCGATCTTGTAGATGAAATGTCGCCGCGGGACAGTGCGTCGCGGCGGGAGTTGATCACTTTTGTGAAAGACCGTCCCGGGCACGACCGCCGTTACGCCATGGACGCCAGCAAGATCGAACGCGAACTTGGGTGGAGACCACAGGAAACGTTCGAATCCGGTCTACGGAAGACGGTGCGGTGGTACCTGGACAACCAGGCCTGGGTACAAGACGTGACCAGCGGAAATTATCGTCAGTGGATCGAAACCCATTACTCGCATTAGTCACACGCGGTTTCGAGCAGGGGATCTCAGCGGCAAAATGAAAGCTGACAGCACCGCCTACAAGGGCATCATCCTCGCGGGAGGCTCCGGCACTCGCCTGTATCCCGTAACCCAGGCGATGGGCAAGAGCCTGCTGCCCGTCTACAACAAGCCCATGATCTACTATCCCCTGTGCACGCTGATGCTGGCGGGGATTCGCGACATTCTCATCATCTCCACGCCGGAGGATGTGCCCAAGTTCCGCGCATTGCTGGGCGATGGAAGCCAGTACGGAATTGCCTTGCAGTATTGCGTGCAGCCTCGCCCGGAAGGAATTGCTCAGGCATTTCTTTTGGGTGCGACTTTCCTCGCCGCCAGCCCGTGCGCTCTGGTCTTGGGCGATAACATTTTCTACGGCCACGATCTGGCCAAAGACTTGCGAGAAGCGGCAAACAAGACGCACGGAGCGCGCGTATTCGCCTACCCGGTGCACGATCCGGAGCGCTACGGTGTGGTGGAGTTCGATCGTGCCGGGCGGGCCTTGAGCATCGAGGAAAAGCCTCGCGAGCCGAAATCGCGCTACGCCGTTACGGGACTCTACTTCTATGATGACAACGTGGTCGAAATCGCGAAGTCGCTGCGGCCCAGCGCGCGCGGCGAACTGGAGATCACCGACGTAAACAAGATCTATCTTGAGCGCGGGCAACTGGAAGTCGTGGTCATGGGCCGCGGCATGGCCTGGCTCGACACTGGCACCCACGAATCGTTAATGGATGCGTCCCTGTACATCCAGGCCATCGAGAAACGCCAGGGATTGATGGTGGCCTGCCCGGAAGAAATTGCGTATCGGTCCGCTTACATAACGGCCGAGCAGGTGGAAAAGGTCGGCAGATCGATGAAGAACAACAGCTACGGCGCTTACCTGCTGCAACTTCTTAAGGAAAAGGTATTCTGAGATGATCGTGGTCCCGCTGCCTCGCAGCGCTATGGAAGCAATCAGGAAAATTCCGACTTCGCTGCAGGAAGCGTTTGTGCTGGAGCCGCGTGTTTTTGGCGACGCACGCGGGTTTTTCCTCGAAAGCTACAACCAGCGGGTCATGGCCGATCTGGGTATCGCCGATAGATTCGTGCAGGACAACCACTCCTGCTCTCGCTGCGGTGTCTTGCGCGGGCTGCACTATCAGGTGAAGCATGCGCAGGGGAAACTCATACGGGTTGTCGAGGGAGAAATTCTGGACGTGGCTCTCGACCTGCGCCGAAGTTCGCCAAGCTTCGGCAAATGGGAGGCTGTGCGATTGTCGGGCGAAAACAAGCGAATATTCTGGATCCCGGCCGGCTTCGCGCACGGATTCAGCGTGACTTCGGATAAAGCGCATGTTCTGTACAAAGCCACGGATTTCTATTCGCCGGAAGATGAGCGCACGCTGATTTGGAACGACCCCGATCTTAAAATCGACTGGCAACTTAGCGGCGAACCGATTGTTTCGGCGAAAGACCAGCAGGGCGTTGCCTTCCGCGACGCCGAAACCTTCGCCTAATCTCAGGAAAACCTGAATATGCAAATTCTCATCTTTGGCGCTACGGGACTGCTCGGCAGGGACCTGCTGCGCCATTGGCAGGGGGATTCTCTCACCGGGCTCAGCTCGCGCGATGCCGACCTTCGCGATGCGAAGAAGATGCTCGAGTTTACCAGGGCCGCTCGTCCGGACTGGATCGTGCTGGCAGCGGCGTACACGGATGTCGACGGTTGCGAGACCAAGCAAGAAGTGGCTTTCGCGGTCAACCGCGATGGAGCGGCAAATGTGGCGATGGCTGCCAAAGAGGTTGGGTCGCGGCTCATCTTTCTAAGCTCCGATTACGTGTTTGACGGGACGAAGAACTCGCCTTACGAGACGGGCGATGCACGAGATCCTAAAACTGTCTATGGCCGATCGAAGGCGGAGGCGGAAGTGAGGCTGCAGGAATTGCAGCCCGATTGTTGCATCGTGCGAACCTCCTGGTTGTTCGGAACCGGCGGTAAATGTTTCCCCGATACGATTCTTAAACTGGCGGCGGCCCGGCCGGTGCTCGACGTGGTCAACGATCAGCGCGGATCTCCAACCTATAGCGTGGACCTTGCGCGCGCCATTGTCCAACTTTGTCGAAAGAACGCGGCTGGCATCGTACACGCTACCAACGCCGATGATTGCACCTGGTATGAGTTCGCGACAGAGATTGTGAAACAAGGGGGCTTGCCTGCCACGGTGCGCCCCGTGAGCAGCGAACAAATGAAGCGTCCTGCGCCCCGGCCCGCCTATTCCGTGTTGTCTCCCGCCAGCCTGAAACGTTTTGATGTCGAAATGCCGTCCTGGCGCGATGCTCTGCTGCGTTATCTGAAAGAACGGAACGGCTGAGGAAGCGCGGCCACGATTGCCTCGTCGTCGGCTGCCCTGCTACGATTGCCGGAGCCTGCCGGGGAAGCTCGTGAAATCCATTCAAAACTACATTGCTGGACAATTTGTGGGCGGCGAACGCGAGTTTCCTGATGTCCATCCCGCCGATGGAAGCGTAATCGCCGAGGTCACTGAAGCCAGTCAGGAGCAAGTGGATCAGGCGGTGCACGCCGCCAGACAATCGCTGCGCGGCGAGTGGGGCTGCCTGGGAGTGCGCGAGCGCGCGGCGCGACTGCACAAGGTCGCCGATGCCGTCGAGAAGAGATTCGACTGCTTCGTTGAGGCGGAGGTCGCTGACACGGGGAAACCCATATCTCTGGCCTCAAAGCTCGATGTTCCCCGCGCGGCGGCAAACTTCCGCGCCTTCGCCGACGCGATCAAAATGGCGGGCCTGGAGTCATTCCAAACCGAAACCTCCGATGGTCTGGGCGGGCTGAACTATGCCGTGCGCAAGCCGCTGGGTGTGGTTGGAGTGATTACTCCCTGGAATCTTCCGATACTTCTTCTGACCTGGAAAGTTGCACCCGCACTCGCCTGCGGCAACGCAGTCGTGGTCAAACCTTCCGAAGAGACTCCGGCAACCGCCACGCTTCTCGCCGAGGCCATGCAGGAAGCCGGCATTCCTGCCGGCGTCTACAACGTCGTGCACGGCTTCGGCCCGGGATCGGCGGGAGAATTCCTGACGCAACATCCTGAGGTGAATGCGATCACGTTCACCGGAGAATCGAGGACGGGCGCAGCCATCATGAAGGCGGTTGCGCCAACCGTGAAGCCTGTCTCGTTTGAGCTGGGCGGGAAAAATGCCGCAGTCGTGTTTGCCGATTGCAATTTCGACGATGCGATTGATGGATTAAGTGACGCGGTGTTTCTTAACACGGGGCAAGTCTGCCTATGCGCCGAACGAGTGTACGTGGAGCGGCCGATTTTCGAAGCCTTCGTGAGCGCTTTGAGGAAAAACGCGGAAAGTCTCAAAATCGGCTGGCCGCGCGACGAAGAAACGAACCTGGGGCCATTGATCTCAGCGCAGCACCGCGAGAAAGTGCTGTCGTATTTCCGGCTGGCGCGCGAAGAAGGGGCGGTCGTAATCACCGGCGGAGGAGTTCCAGAGTTTGGCGATGCCCGCGATCATGGATTTTACGTGCAGCCGACGATCTATACTGGGCTGCCTGAATCGGCGCGTTGCGTCAAGGAGGAAATCTTCGGGCCAGTCTGCCATGTGGCGCCTTTCGACTCGGAAGATGAGGCCATCGCCTTGGCGAACGACACTCGCTACGGTCTCGCCGCGTCGATCTGGACAAGCAACTTGAAGCGCGGCCATCGCGTCGCCCAGGCAATGAACGTGGGTATCACCTGGGTGAACTGCTGGTTCCTGCGTGATTTGCGGACGCCCTTTGGCGGGGTGGGGCTTTCGGGAATTGGGCGCGAAGGAGGGTTGCACTCGCTGAATTTCTATTCGGAGCTTAACAACGTTTGTGTACGGCTCTAGGTCTTTTCCAGATCCACTCGGAGAAGAATGAATTCGACAATGCGCACCACCGAAGCGAAGGTCGTTCAGGGAAAAGCGCAGCCTCGCGGCAAATTTCCTCACATCAAGCGGGCGGGGGACTTCTTGTTTATTTCGGGCACCAGCGCGCGCAGGCCCGATAACACGATCGCCGGTGCCGAGGCCGATGCGCTTGGGAACGCCCAGCTTGATATTCGAGTTCAGACTCGCGCGGTAATCGAGAACATTCGCGATATCCTCAAGAGTGCAAATGCTGATCTCGAAGATGTGGTTGAGATTTCGGCTTTTCTCGCGAACATAAATGATTTCGCTGGCTACAACCAGGTTTACGGCGAATATTTCGATTACGACGGGCCTGCGCGAACCACCGTCGCCGTGCACCAGTTGCCGCACCCACACTTGCTGATCGAGATCAGGGCCGTGGCTTACAAACCTGCGAAATAGGAGGGCTAATGCCATCCATCAAGAGCCTCAAGGCATTTAACTTTCAATCCTGGATCGAGGAGAACAAAGAAAAGTTCAAACCTCCGGTGGGAAACGCTCAGGTTTGGGAAGATGGCGAGATGATGGTGACGGTCGTCGGCGGCCCGAACCAGCGGCGCGATTATCACGACGATCCCACCGAGGAATTTTTCTACCAGTTGAAGGGGAATGTTTCTCTGCGGGTAATGGAGTCGCCGGGAAAACCGCCGCGGGAAATTCCGATCCGGGAAGGAGAAATCTTCCTTCTTCCCAAGCACATGCGGCATTCACCCCAGCGCGGAGCCGATACTCTCGGAGTAGTGGTCGAAATGCCGCGCCCGGATGGGCTTTTGGACGGGTTCGAGTGGTACTGCCCGAACTGCCATCAACTCGTGCATCGCGCGGAAGTAAAACTAAAGAGCATAGTGAAAGATCTGCCGCCTCTCTTCGAGAAGTTTTACAGTAATGAAAACGCACGCAAGTGCAACCATTGCGGCACGGTTCATCCCGGCAAATAGGCGATGCAGGTCATCGACATTCACAATCATTTCTTCCCGCGGGAGTGGCCCGATCTCGCTCGGCGCTACGGAACGCCGGATTGGCCCTGGATCAAGCACACCGAACCCGGCAAGGCCGACATCATGGTCGGCGACCGCTTCTTCCGCCATATTTCCTCCGCATGCTGGGATCCCGAGGTTCGTCTGCAGGAAATGGATCGCGATGGAATCGACCTGCAGGTCATCTCGGCAACTCCGGTGCTCTTTTCGTATGACCGTCCAGCGCGGCATGCGCTGGATTGTGCGCAACTGTTTAACGATGCCGCGCTCGAGCTTTGCAACCATGGAAAAGGGCGGCTGCAGTCTTTGTGCCAGGTGCCGTTGCAGGACATCGACGCCGCTTGCCGGGAACTCAGCCGCTGCATGAAAGCCGGACACCTGGGAGTACAAATCGGAAATCACGTAGGTGAGAAGAACCTTGATGACCCGGGTGTCGTAACTTTTCTGCAGCACTGCACCGAAGAAGGCGCAGCGGTTCTGGTTCACCCCTGGGACATGATGAGCCGCGACCGCATGCCGAACTACATGATGCCGTGGACGGTAGGAATGCCGGCGGAAACCCAGTTGTCTATCGTGGCCTTAATACTGAGCGGGGCTTTCGACCGACTTTCGGCGAAACTGCGCATCTGCTTCGCCCACGGAGGTGGCAGCTTTGCTTTTCTTCTTGGGCGGCTGGAGAATGCCTGGCGGCATCATCCGGCGGCCCGCGGCAGGTGTGAATTTCCGCCCAGTCATTATCTGGATCGTTTCTATGCCGATTCGGCAGTCTTTGAGGAGCGTACTCTGCAATTCCTCGTGCAAACCATGGGAGCGGATCAGGTGCTCCTTGGTTCTGACTATCCCTTCCCGTTAGGCGAGGAGCGGATCGGCTCTCTGGTTCGCGGGAGTTCTTTGGCAGAGAGCGTGAAGACCGCAGTGCTGAGCGCGAATCCGCGGAGATTTCTGGGTCTGCCTGAACCGAAGAAAGAAGCTGTGGAGTCATCCGCTCCGGCAGCAACAGAGAGAGACTCCAGCATGGCTACCGAACAGCTCAGCTACAGCTCATACCTGAAGGTGCCCGAGTTGCTGGCGTTGCAACATCCACAATCGTTGCCTGCTCATCATGACGAATTACTCTTCATCATCGTCCATCAAACCTACGAACTTTGGTTCAAGGAACTGCTGCACGATCTCGATGCCGTGGTGGCCAACCTGCGGGATGCGAGCGCGAATCCGGCGTCCAGAGACGAAGTGTACGAAGCCGCGCGCCTGCTGCGGCGCTGCACGGAGATCACGCGAATCCTAGTGGAGCAGTTCACGATCCTTGAGACCATGCTTCCCACGCACTTTCTGGCGTTCCGGGACAAGCTGGAACCCGCCAGCGGCTTTCAGTCCGAGCAGTTCCGCGAGCTCGAGTTTCTGTGCGGCCTCAAAGATAGGCAGATGCTCCGCTTTCATCGGCCAACCCCGGAAGCGCATGCTCGGCTGCAGCAACGGCTGGAGGAGCCATCCCTGCACGACGTTTTCTTCGCAGCGTTGAAGGCAATGGGCAAGCTCCCGGCTGCGGTCAGCGGGAACGATCGTGCGCAGTTTGAGGCGCGGGCGCGCGCTATTTTGTCGCTCTATAAGGATGAACGTCATTGCCGCGATTGGATTGACGTATGCGAGCGGCTCACGGAGTTCGACGAACTGGTTGTGAGCTGGCGGCTGCGGCACATTCAACTCGTCGAGCGCATCATTGGGGTTCGTATGGGAACCGGGGGCAGCGCGGGCGCGTCTTATCTGAAGCTGACGCTCGACAAAAAGTTCTTCCCTGAATTGTGGGAAGCACGGACGCTGTTGACCGGCTGAAGCACAATCGGCGTACGCAATCCAGCCTGATGAATCGGAAATCCAGGAAGATCACCCTTGTCGGCGCGGGTTTGAATGGGCCGCTGCTGGCCGTCCTTCTGGCACAGCGAGGATTTGCCGTCGAGATTTATGAGCGCCGGCCTGACATGCGACGGGTGCAGATCAGCGCGGGACGTTCCATCAATCTCGCCATCTCGACGCGTGGAATCTATGCGCTGCAACGAGCGGGCCTGTGGGAGCAGATGCGGAACATCATCATTCCAATGCGCGGCCGCATGATGCATTCGCCCACCGGAGAGCTCACATTCCAGCCCTACGGAAAAGACGAATGCGAAGTCATCAATTCGATCTCGCGTGCCGACCTGAACGTCGCGCTCTTGAACGCGGCGGAGGAGCAGGGCGTCAAGATTCATTTCCAGCAGCGATGCACAGGTTATGATCTGAAAACCGGTACGCTGCGCCTTCGTAACAGCGAGACAGGCAAGGAACAGACGGCTATTCCCGAAGTCGTGATCGGTTGTGACGGATCGGCCTCCGCGATGCGTTCGGCGATGCTAAAGCTGAATCGCTTCAACTTTTCCCAGCAGCATCTTGACTACGGATACAAGGAGTTGACGATTCCGGCCGGGCCCGAGGGCGAACATCGAATCGAAGTTCACGCGCTGCACATCTGGCCGCGCGGCAACTACATGCTGATCGCGCTACCCAACATCGACGGCACTTTCGCGTGCATTCTGTTTCTTCCCTTTGAGGGCGCCGACAGTTTTGCGCAGCTTGCTACGCCTGAAGATGTATCCGGTTTCTTTGCAAACCACTTTCCCGATGTGGTTCCCCTGATGCCGCAGTTGGCTGACCATTACTTTGCCAATCCCACTGGAACAATGGTTACGATCAAGTGTTCTCCATGGCACGTAGCCGGAAAGGCGCTTTTGCTGGGCGACGCTGCTCACGCGATCGTTCCTTTTTTCGGGCAGGGAATCAATTGCGGATTCGAGGACTGCACCTGCCTGGCCGAGATTCTCGACCGGCACGGGGAGGACTGGCCGCGAGTGTTTGAAGAATTCGAGCACCAGCGGAAGGTGAACACCGACGCCATTGCGGACATGGCCATCGAGAATTTTGTGGAGATGCGCGATCGCGTTGCCGACCCTCGATTTCTGTTCAGGAAAAAAGTCGAGCTCGCCCTGGAAGCGAAGTATCCCGGTTTTTTTGTTCCAAAATACGCGATGGTTACCTTCCATCGCGTGCCTTACTCGGTTGCTCTGGCTCGAGGTGCGGCGCAAGAGCGCATTCTGGCGCAGGTTTGCGATTCCATCGATCGAGTGGAGAATCTCGACTGGAACAAGGCGGAACAACTGGTGCGCCGGGAACTCACTCCGCTGGAGGATTTGCAGTGACCAGCACCGCGTTTGAGCAAGGCGAAGCCTTCGCGGTTGAGATGGATCGGCGCGACCCCCTCGCCAGCTACCGGGAAAGATTCTGCTTTCCGAAGACCGCTGGCGGCGAACATTGTATTTATCTGTGCGGGCACTCTCTGGGCCTTCAGCCTAAATCTGTGCACGAGTACATCGAACAGGAACTAAGAGACTGGGCCGAATTTGGCGTGGAGGCACATTTCCGGGCGCGCCATCCCTGGATGCCTTATCACCGGCTGCTTACCGATCAGATCGCAGAACTTGTGGGTGCAAAACCGGTGGAAGTGGTGGTGATGAATTCGCTGACGGTGAATCTTCACCTGATGATGGTGTCTTTCTATCGGCCGACGCGGGAGCGCTTCAAAATTCTCGTTGAACGCGGCGCTTTCCCCTCTGACCAGTATGCGGTTGCGTCGCAAATTCGCTTTCACGGATTGGATCCCGCATCGGCTCTTGTTGAATTGACTGCGCGTTCGGGAGAGTCGTGCTTGCGCGATGAGGATATCGAATCCCGTATTGAGCAAGAGGGACACTCCATCGCTCTGATCCTGCTCGGTGGGCTGAACTACGCTACGGGCCAGGCTTTCGACATGGCGCGAATCACTCGGGCAGGCCACGCCCGCGGTTGCATTGTGGGATTCGACCTGGCCCACGCGGCCGGTAATCTGCCTCTGAAGTTGCACGAATGGGGGCCCGATTTCGCTGTGTGGTGCAGCTACAAGTACCTGAATGGCGGTCCAGGTTGTATTGCTGGATGCTTTGTGCACAAACGCCATGCGCAAGCCTCGACTCTGCCCCGATTCGCCGGTTGGTGGGGTCACGACGAAAGCACGCGATTTGAAATGGGACCGAACTTCCGACCCATGGCCGGGGCCGAGGGTTGGCAAGTGAGCAATCCAGCGATTTTAAGCCTGGCAGCCTTGCGGGCTTCCCTGGATATCTTCCACGAGGTTGGCATGGAGCGTCTGCGCGCCAAGAGCGTGTCACTGACCGGCTATCTCGAATTCCTTCTGGATCAGCCGTCTTCGAATTTTTCGATCATCACGCCGCGGGAAAGCGGCCGACGCGGCGCTCAGCTTTCGATTCGCCTTCCCAGAAGTGGGCGAGCGCTGTGTGAGCAGCTCGCGAATGCCGGTATCCTCGGCGACTGGCGAGAACCCGATATCCTCCGCGTGGCTCCAGCGCCTTTGTACAACTCCTTTCAGGATGCTTACCGTTTTGCGCAGCGGTTCCTGGCAATGGGGAGTTGAACGAGCAGCGTGTCTGCCAGCCGCCGCTTGCGGCCTTCCATTACTTCCGTAATATCTGACGCGCGCCCGGCCAAACATACAATCTCATGGTGTCTCAGACCCCTGTGCTCCAGACCGGCAGGTGGAGGGCCATCGTGTGTGCGGTCGTTTGCGCACATGTGGTCGTGTCGCTCGCGGTACCTCGCGGGTTTGGCCTGACGGCCTTCGGTGACCTCACCCAGTCTGCGCTGCTTCTGCTCGGCACACTGTCCATTCTTTCCAATGCCGCGAGTCCCGACAAGAAAACACAGCGCTTCTGGGTACTTATGGCATTCGGCTGCGGCATGTGGCTTTATTCGCAGCTACTGTGGACCTACTTTGAAGTTTTTCTGCGCCATGAAACGCCGAACCCCTTTGTCGGCGACGTCGTACTGTTTCTGCACATCGTTCCCATGATGGCGGCTCTGGCTGTGCAGCCGCACGTTCAGCAGACTGACCGTTCCCAGCGCTTGCCCTCGCTCAACTTTTTCCTGCTTCTCACCTGGTGGCTGTACCTCTACCTTTTTGTTGTGATCCCGTGGCAGTATGTCTCTCCGAACGAGGCGGCCTACGGCAGGAGCTTCGACGTGCTCTATGCGTGCGAGCAACTGGCCCTGATCGGAGGATTCATTCTGGCCCGGCGACGGAGCGATGGACCTTGGCGGGTGATCTACGGACAATTTCTCGGCGCCGCGACGCTTTATAGCGTGGGATCGATTCTGGCCAGCGTCGCCATCGATTACCATCTCTACCATACCGGCAGTCTCTTCGACGTGCCTTTAGTTGCGGCTATGGCTTGGTTTGCAGGCGTCGGCTTCATGGCAAGGCGGTCGCCGGCCGAGCCGTCCCATGACAAAGCCAGCGAATACAATCCACGTGTTTGGGCGGCACGTCTCGCCATGCTCGCCGTGTTTTCAGCCCCACTTATGGTAGCCTGGGCGCAATTCGGCGGGAATGTTCCGCCGCGGGTGCGCGCCTATCGTTTGATTCTGACCATCGCCGCCATGATCTGTATGGGGACGATGGTGTTTCTTAAGCAACACCTCATGGATGGCGAACTGCTGCACCTGCTCCGGCTCTCACAACAGAATCTCGACGACACGTGCAAACTCAAAGACGCGCTGGAGAGTAAGGAGCAGTCCCTGCGCTGGCACAGCCAGGAACTGCAGCGCAAGAACCTTGAGCTACAGGAAATTTCCTTCACCGATTCCCTCACTCGAACCTGGAACCGCCGCTATCTGGAGGAGATTCTGCCGGCGGAGGCAGGCCAGGTCTTGCGTAGCTATGAACGTCTGGGCAGCGCGAGCGCGCATACCGTCGACCACCGCGACCTGATTTTTCTCATGGTCGATGTCGATTTCTTCAAGGAGGTTAACGATTTTCACGGTCATCCTGCCGGCGATCGCTTATTGCAGAAAGTGGCGGAGCGATTGTCTACGGTCGTTCGCAAATCGGACGTGCTGGTGCGCTGGGGTGGAGAAGAGTTTCTGATTATGTCGCGTTCGACTGATCCTGGGGGCATCCCGGCCTTCTGTGAACGTATTCTGGAAGTGATCGCCTCCGAGCCGTTCGATCTCGGACAAAGCATTACGGTCCGAAAAACCTGCTCGGTGGGCTGGGCTCCTTTCCCCTGGTGCCGCGATGCTTATGAGGCAATCTGCGCGGAAGAGGTCATCGAACTGGCCGACAACGCGCTGTACCGAGCCAAGGCGTGGGGCAGAAATCAAAGTGTGGGCATTCTGCCGGGTAACCGCGCACCCGCCGCGTGCGACTCCATCACCCTGCACGATGTCCAAACCGACGCCCACGATCTGACCCGGGTGATTAAAACTGCCAACCCCTATGGCAGCGTAACTCAGCACTCTCTGCTGCAGGAAAGACCGGCGGCTGAATTCCAAACCGATTTGTCCCGCAAGCTGGTCGAATAGCCAGCCGCAAAGTCCCAGCCACGATGCGCCTACATTGTTTCGTGACTCGTCCTGCAGGCCCGCCCCGGTTGACGCTTTTCATTTTTCACGCTTATCATAAACGTTTGATCTTTGCCCGAGGGACGGCTCAGTGAGCCGTCCCAAGACTTTTAAGTGACCCGAACTTCGAAGTGACCTATGGACAAGAAGAAGTTGGAAGCCTTCAAGAAGCGGCTGGAGATGCGGCAGCAGGAATTGCGCCGCACCGTGAGCCGGACCCAGCAGGATGGCCGCTCCGCCGATGAGGACACGACCCAGGACATCGCCGACCGTGCAGCCAGTTCCTACACTAAGGAGTTCCTTTTCAGCCAGAGCAACAACGACCGGCAATTACTGCAGATGGTCGAGACCGCTCTGGCCCGCATTCGCGAGGGCAGCTTCGGGGAGTGCATCCACTGCGGTAAGGAGATCAACGCCAAGCGTCTGGAAGCTGTGCCCTGGACCCGTCATTGCATCGAATGCCAGGAGAAGCTGGAGCAGGGCATCCTGGAAGAAACTTCGCGTTGAGCCGTTCTCCTGGTTTTTGACGGCGCCATTTTACGATTGTTAAACTGCTAGTTGTCCCGCCGAGACTGAAACTAGCCCAGAGAATTGGAAGGAAAGCGCGTGCGCGCAGAGACTCGCCATCAACTCAAGCAGGACGCCTTCAGCCGCGCCACCATGGAAGCGGCGGAGCGAACCGCCCACTGGTCTGTGGAACACAAGAATACCCTGATCATTGCCGGCATCGTCGTGGTGATTGTTTTGGGAATTGGAGTGGGCGGATGGTACTACCAGAGCCAGCAAAACGACAAAGCCAGTCTCGAACTGACTCTTGCGGTCAGGACCCTGGATACTCCGCTTCGCCCGCCCGGCGCGCCACCTCAGGCGGAAATGCCGACTTTCGCCTCCGCCAAAGAACGCGCCGAGGCGGCAAGCAAGCAACTGCAGGCGATCCTGGAGAAGTATCCGCACACTCATACGGCTGATACGGCTCGCTACCTGTTGGGAGTAGCCTCGGTCACAGAAGGCAACAATAGCGCCGCCGAGCAGGACTTCAAGCAGGTGATCTCTTCCGGGGGCCGGGAACTGGCCTCGATGGCCAAGCTGGCGCTGGCTGACCTCTACAGCGATACCAATCGCGCCAACGATGCAATCGCTCTCTATCAGCAATTGATCGACAAGCCCTCCAGTACAGTGGGCAAAGTAACTGCCCAGTTGCAGTTGGCCGCGTTATACCAGAGCAACAACCGGCCGCTTGATGCCAAGCGTCTCTACGAGCAGATCAAAAAAGATAATCCCAGCTCGGAAGCCAGCCAGCTGGCCACGCAGAAACTGGCTGAGCTGAAGTAGTCTTTGGCTTTCCTCGTCTGCTTTGCGTGAAACCCCATTTCCATTTGCCCTCTCACTTGAGTACGATGTTTGTCCAGCCCTAAACCACCTCGGGGAAATACATGGCAGAGATCACCCTCCGCGTGAACGGCAGCGAAAAAAACGTGAATGTCGCGCCCGAGACACCTTTGCTTTGGGTCCTGCGCGACACTCTGGACCTTCCGGGCACGAAATTCGGCTGTGGCGCCGGATTGTGCGGCGCTTGCACGGTGCAGGTTGAGGGATCGGCAATCCGCTCCTGTTCCATGCCGGTTTCTCAGGTCGCAGGCAAAAACATCACCACAATCGAGGGATACAGCGCCAACGGATTGCAGGCACTTCAACTGGCGTGGATCGCAGAAGAGGTTCCGCAATGCGGGTACTGCCAAACCGGTCAGATCATGACCGCAGCTGCGCTGCTGGCGAAGACTCCCAATCCCACTGACCAACAAATCACGGAGGCGATGAACGGCAATCTATGCCGCTGCGGAACTTATGAACGCATCCGCAAAGCGATTCATCGCGCTGCCCGCGGCGGAGGCCCACAATGAGCCCCTTGAGCCGCCGGGAATTCGTGACCGCCGGCGTGGCCGCCGGGGCTGGTCTCGTGATCGGCTTCTATCTGCCTCACAGCGAATCGTCAAATGCTGTCTTCTCGCCCAACGCATATCTCCGCATTACGCCGGATAACAAAGTCACCGTGGTGGTGGCGCGTTCGGAGATGGGACAAGGCGTGCGCACCGCCCTGCCCATGATTCTGGCTGAGGAACTCGAAGCGGATTGGAAGAAGATCGACATTGAACAGGCAGGAGCCAGCACGCTCTATGGTGATCAGACCACTGGCGGCAGCGCCAGCGTGCGCACCACCTGGGATCCGATGCGTAAGGCGGGAGCGACAGCCCGCGAAATGTTGATCACCGCCGCGGCGCTGACCTGGGGTGTGCCTCGATCTTCGTGCGCGGTGCAGCAAGGAAATGTAGTTCATGCCGCCTCGAACCGCCGTCTGAGCTATGGCGATCTCGCCAACAAAGCTGCTATGCTCCCCATTCCCACTGACGTCCCGTTAAAACAGAGCAAAGACTACAAGATTGTTGGCCAGCGGCTGCCCCGGGTGGATACGCCCTCGAAAGTAATAGGCAATGCGGTCTTCGGCATCGACGTCCGCCTGCCGGGGATGAAGTACTCGCTAATCTCCCGGTGCCCTACCATCGGCGGGAAACTGATCAGCTTTGACGATAAAGAGTCGAAGAAGATTGCGGGCGTAAGCTATGTGGGGAAAATCAGCGATGCGGCGGTCGCGGTTGTCGCCGATAGCGTTTGGGGGGCGATGGAAGGCCGCCGCATGTTGAATGTCAAGTGGGATGACGGCCCGAATAAAGATCTGAACACTGCCGCAGTCGCGGCCTCACTGAAGCAAGCTGCGTCCAGGAAAGGTGCGAGTCTTTATTCCGTCGGAGACGTTGCCAAGGCTTCCGGTCGGCATGTTTCGGCCGAATATCAATTGCCCTTCATGGCCCACGCTCCTATGGAGCCGGGCAACTGCACCGCCAACTTTCAGGGATCGGTATGCGAACTCTGGGCTCCGACGCAGGTTCCGCAGGACTGCCGCGACTCGGTGGCACAAGCCGTGGGACTGGATTCTGACCGGGTAAAAGTAAACGTGACATTGATGGGCGGCGGCTTCGGACGCCGGCTGGAACACGATTACGCCGTCGAAGCTGCGCTGGTCTCGAAAGCGATCACCAACCCGGTGAAAGTCGTCTGGACTCGTGAAGACGACATGCGCTTTTCCACCTACCGCCCCGCGAGTTTGCATCAGTTGAGCGCGACGCTCGATGGGGCCGGCTGGCCGGTTGCTTTCACCCATCGTCTGATTGCGCCTTCCATCAGCGGACAGAAAGGTCAGCCCGGGCCAAACGGCATCGATCCCGACCTGCCGGATGAAGCCGCGTTTGTCTACGGCGTGCCCAACGTTTCGCTGGAGTACGTTCTGGCGGAAACCCCGGTGCCTTTGGGTTGGATGCGTTCCGTCTATGCGCTGCAGGCCGCTTTCGCCAGTGAAAGCTTCATCGACGAACTGGCCGCGGCCGCAGGAAAGGATCCTCTCGAGTATCGCCTCCACATACTGGCTAAAGATCAGGACGTCCAGTATTTTTCCACCACCTGGCGCACAGCCCGCATGTGCGGTGTTCTTCAGCTGGCGGCCGACAAGGCCGGATGGGGCAAGCCCCTGCCCGCAGGACGATACCGGGGAACCGCCTGTTTCGGTTGTTTTTCTTCCTACATGGCAGAAGTGGTCGAAATCAGCATGGAAAACGACGCTCCTCGCGTGCATCGCGTGGTCGCGGTGGTGGATTGCGGCCAGGTGGTGAATCCCAGCATTCTCGAGCAACAAATTCAGGGAGGAATTGTCTATGCCCTGAGTAATGCGCTACGAGCGAAAATTACCATCGACAGAGGGCGAGTGGTGCAGGGAAACTTTGACGATTATGCTCCGGTTCGCATGGAGGAGACACCGCTGGTCGAAGTCTATGCTGTGCCCAGCATGGAGGCTCCCACAGGGATCGGCGAGCCCTCGGTTCCGCCGCTTGCGCCCGCGCTGTGCAATGCAATCTACACGGCCACAAAAAAGAGAATTCGATCGCTGCCCATTCTCAGTACCTGATCGCGAATGCCGGTTGCCTCAATTTCAGGAATAACGCCCCTAAAAACAGCGGCGATTAAGGTTGGCCGATTCTGTCTGATCTCGGTTCTCGCAGCCATCTCTGCTGCGCAGAACGTGCCGCAACCACCGTCGTCCGTGCCCGCTGCGCGCCTGGCCCGCCTTCGCCACGGCATCAACACCAGCGCATGGTTTGCTCAGGTCTACGACACGCGCGGGTACACGAAAGCGCATTTCGAGTCCTGGGTCACGGCTGATGACATCTCTTTGATCAAGGCAATGGGCTTCGACCACGTACGGCTTAGTGTGAACCCGCAACCCATGTTCACCGAAGGCCGGCCCAATGAGATTCCAGCAGGATATCTCGGCTACCTGGACGCGGCGGTCAAGATGATTCTTGATCAGGGGCTGGCCGTAATCATTGATCTGCACCCGGAAAGCGATTTCAAGGCACGGCTGGCTAAGGACGACAGTTTCGTGCAGCAGGTCGCCGATTTCTGGCGTGCCCTGGCGGCTCACTATTCAACCACAGATGCGGATCGCGTATTTCTCGAGGTCATGAACGAGCCGGAATTTTCCGACAGCTATCGCTGGTACGGAGTGCAGGCCAAGCTGGCGGCGGCCATTCGCGAAGGCGCTCCGCGAAACACAATCATTGCCGTCGGGGCCCACTGGTCGGATGATGATGACCTGGTTTTCCTCGAGCCTTTGCGCGATCCGAATATCATTTACGATTTCCATTTTTACGAGCCGCACATTTTTACGCATCAGGGCGCAACCTGGGGAACGTATTTCTGGCAATGGGTGAAAGGGTTGCCTTATCCCTCTTCGGCCGAATCCGCAGCGCAAGTCGCGGCCGGCGTGCCCGACGCAACCGACCGCCTCATCGTAATCCGCTACGGACAGGATCATTGGGGTGCGGAGCGCATCCAAGCCGAAATCGGGCAGGTGGCGGACTGGGCCAAACGGCACGGCGTCCCCGTGCTGTGCGACGAATTTGGCGTTTATCGAGAGTACGCAGATCCCCACGATCGCGCCGCCTGGATCCACGATGTGCGCACCGCGCTTGACCGGGACGAAATCGGCTGGACCATGTGGGATTATTCGGGCAATTTCGGAGTGGTGGTCAAGAAGGACGGCCGCACCACGCCCGACGAACGAACGCTAAAGGCATTGGGGCTAAGCATGCCGGTGGCGCGCTGAGATGGCATATCGGACGCCGGGATGGCCTGGCCGACCGTCAATGGAAAAATTTGGATGTTCTCGCCGAAAGACGTCACCCGAAGATCGCGGAATTCCGCGAAGTTCTTCTGCAGTTCGCCCGCAAGCTTGATTCCCCATCCGCACTGAAAGTTCCATACTTTTCCCCCGGAGTGAAGGCCGTAGGTCTGCGCCAGCGATTTCCATTCGCCGACAAAATTCTCACCATTAAACATCCACGCGCTTTTGTAGTTTGCCGAGATCACACGATGTCCGGAGCAGGAGAAGCTCTCAAACCCGGCGATTGAATCATCCAGCACGATTGGCTGCTCATCGCAGAGATAGTGCCCGAGAATGAGATTGCTCTGGTAATCGACGAAGATCGTCGACCCGGGCGGAACGTTTTGCCGCACGAATTGCATGGCTCCGTCCATGTGCCGGCGGCTTTGATCCGCGCGTTCCATGCGCGGAGGGCGCGGCTTGCCAAAGATCAGGCACAGCGCCAGAACCAGTACCCCGAGTCCGACTCCGCGCGCCCAGTCCCCATGCGACAAGCCGGCCAGTGCGACGCTGACTCCACCCAGAGCCGGAATGATCAGGAACGCAAGTTCGCGCGCTCCACCGTAGGGGTAGAGATGAAATACGCTGGCGATGCAAGCGACCGCAAAGGGCAGCACGAGCAGTGCGGCCGCGCGGCGGCCCGAATCCTTTGAAGTTCCGTGTTGCCGGAGTAGCAACCCCACTCCAGCCAGGAACAGCAGGCCAGCCAGATCGCCGACGGCCAGTTGTCCAAAAAAATACTGGAACACCCCAAAACTGTGGCCGACGAACCAGAGCGGGCTATCGTGCGCCGGATTGTAATAGGAGCGGCGCAGAAAAAAATCGCTCATAAAACCCTGCAGAACGGTGCGCGAATCGCCCACGCCAAGACGCGAAAGATGCACCTTGTACAGAAACACGGCAATTCCAACCCCGATCATCTGACCGATCGCCCACGCGCTGGTAACTTTGAACGGCGGATGCTCTGTCACGATTCTCCAGATCGCATAAATGCCGAGCGCAATGGCGAAGAGGAATGCAGAGTAATGCATAAACATGGCGAGATATAGGAAGAATGAGAATGCCGCCATGAGGCGCGCGGATTTCTCGGCGAAGGCGCGGTCGAGAAAATAAAGGGCGCAGGCCAGAAACGCCAGCAGTAACGCGTATTGCCGAATCTCCGCCGTCAGACCAACGATCGGAGGCAGCAGCGCTGCGAACAGCACGCCGATCATGCCCGTAAGCTTGCCCGTGGCGGCGGCCAGCCATTTGTAAAAGACCCAGCAGAACACCATACCCGCGACTACAGAAGGCAGACGCAACCAAAGTTCGGATCTGCCCAGGTCCCGCCAGAAATAAAGCAGAATGACCAGGCCGGGGGGGTGCGCCGCTGTCAGCGCCTGCTTGTAAGCCTCGGCTAGCGAGGGCTGGTTGGCCAGCCGGAAATGCAGAGCTTCATCGGGATTTAGAAATGTTCCATAGGCAGTCCAAAGGCGCGTCAGAAATCCAATGAGCACGAGTAACCCGGCCAGGCGGCTGGAGTGAACTTCCAGCCATGATCCAAGAAGGATGCCTTTGCCGGGTGGCCGGGTGACTTGTGTTGACATGATCGGGATCAGTCCGCGCCCAACCATTCTACGGGCAGATAAGCCGCTAACGCATTGGCCAGACGCTGATCAGCCCTGTAAAGCTCGCCCGCGGCCCGAAGTGCGCGTCTCTTGACACCAGGCCTTTGGGTCCTTATTGTTAAAGTTTGCTCCTTGCGGTACTTGCGCCCCCTTGGCGTGCTTCCGCGGGCCTGACGCAGCGACATTAAGGTGCGCGGAGGTTCCCGATGTTCTTCGATCTCAAGGAACTGGAACTTCATCCCATTGACTTTGCGGAGGAGTTTCTGCCCAATGTTATTGATCTGGGCGCCGACGTGCGTCAGCTCACGCCCATCGCCAGCCGCGGGCGGGCTGAACTGGTGGAGGAACATCACGGCAAGCACAAAGTAATAAAGGATATTCGTCTAAGAGGTCGGCTGGCTGCGACTCTGGAGTTAACCTGCGCGCGATGTCTGGAGCCAGTCCGGCAGGACATCAGCCGGGAGTTTGAGCTGCTCTACCGGCCGCGTGGTTCCGACGCCGGGAGAGACGAGCTATCGGTAACCGATGCGGAAGCCGAGATCGGTTATTATCAGGGAGAAGGGCTGCAGCTCGAGGATGTTTTGCGTGAGCAGGTGCTGCTCGCTGTACCGTTGAAGGTGATCTGCCGCGAGGACTGCCGCGGATTGTGCCCGCATTGCGGCAAGAATCTGAACCAGGAGCAGTGTTCCTGCGCCGGCCCGACTGAAGATCCTCGGTGGGCGGCGCTCAAAGAGATTCGCGTGCGCCTGGATGATCAAAACTGACTTGCGTCCGAGGCCACAGCCTCAGCGAGAGGAATCCTAACTATGCCCAATCCGAAACGGAGACACTCACAACGGCGTACATCCACGCGGCGCGCCCACGATGCCCTGAAAGGGCACTCGCTCTCCGAGTGTCCCAACTGCCACGAGAAGAAGATGCCGCATCGCGCCTGCCCCAAATGCGGTTACTATAAGGGCCGCGAAGTGCTGGACGTTGAAGAGGCCGGCTAGCTCTCTGCGCCATGCCTAGCGTGATCGCGCTGGATGCGATGGGTTCGGATCGCGCCCCAAAACCGGAAGTCGAGGGGGCGATTCTGGCCGCTCGCCATTTCGGGGTGCGTGTGCTGCTCGTCGGGCCGGAGCAGCCCATCAAGGCTGAACTCGGCCGACACCTCACCGCAGCGCGTCTGCCCATCGAAATCGTCCACGCCAGCGAGTACATCACTATGGAAGACAAAGTGGAGGCTGTGCGCGCCAAGCGCGACTCCTCCATGCGCGTGGGCCTGCGCCTGGTTCGCGAAGGCCAGGCCGCCGGCTTTGTCACGGCGGGTAACACCGGTGCAGCCATGGCGACTGCCAAAGTCGTTCTCGGCGCCGTGACCGGCCTCGACCGACCCGCCCTGGCAGCGGTCTTTCCCACCGCCCCGGGAACTGCGGCCATGCTGCTCGATGTCGGCGCCAACGTCGATTGCACCGCGCAAAATCTCGAACAGTTTGCCGTGATGGGCGAGATTTACTTCCGCAGAATGTTTGGCACCCGCCGTCCGCGCGTCGGCCTGCTCTCCATCGGCGAAGAAGACAGCAAGGGCAACGATCTCACGCGCGAGGCGTTTCAGTTGCTCAAGCAATTGCCTCTGAATTTCGTCGGCAACGTGGAAGGCCGCGACCTCTATAACGGAAAGGTTGATGTGATCGTGGCGGATGGGTTCGTCGGCAATGTTGCCTTGAAGATTTCGGAGGGCGTGGCCAATCTGGTGCGTACCGCGCTGCGGGAATCGCTCAAAGCCACCATCACCCGCCAGGTGGGAGCGTTGCTTTCCCGCAGCGCCTTCGCCGAGTTCAAGAAGCGCCTTGACCACACCGAATATGGCGGCGCGCCGCTGCTGGGCGTCAAAGGCGTGTGCATCATCACCCATGGTTCTTCCAACGCCAACGCCATGAAGAATGCCTTGCGCGTGGCCGCGGAGTTCTCGCAGCGCAGGATTAACGAATCGATCGAGCGCGGCCTGGCCGCCCTCCATCCCGCGGCGCCAGTAGAGGCCACACTTGCGCAGTCGAACGCGGCGCAATCAAAATAGCTGTTTCTCCGATATTCATGACCGACACCAGGAACGCCATCGCTTTTCTTTTTCCCGGACAAGGTTCCCAGATAGTGGGCATGGGCCAGGATCTCGCCGAAAAATATTCCATTGCCCGCCAGACCTTCGCCGAAGCCGACGATGTTCTCGGTTACAAGCTTTCTGAGATTTGCTTCAAGGGCCCCGAAGAACAACTGCGTATGACCGAGATTACGCAACCGGCCATTCTCACGACCTCCGTCGCCGCTTTGCGCGTGCTTGAAACCCAGATTCCAAAGCCATGCCTGGTCGCCGGCCACAGCCTCGGCGAATATTCGGCCCACGTTTCTTCCGGAACCGTGACGTTCGCCGATGCCATACGCACAGTGCGCAATCGCGGAAAGTACATGCAGGAGGCGGTACCGGTTGGGGTGGGCGCCATGGCGGCGATTCTCGGCCTGGAGCTTGGTAAAGTTGCTGCCATCTGCCAGCAAAGCGCCCAGGGTGAGGTCTGCGAGCCGGCCAACATCAATTCGCCGGAGCAGATCGTCATCTCCGGGAACGCCGCCGCGGTGGAGCGTGCCACCAAACTCGCCGATGAACGTGGAGCCAAGCGCGCTAAGCTTCTGCCGGTCAGCGCGCCATTTCATTGCGCATTGATGAAGCCCGCCCAGGACCGCCTCGAAGTCGATCTGAATGCCCTCACGCTTCAGAAACCTGTCTATCCGGTGGCTTGCAATGTGGACGCCGAACTCATCACCGAGCAATTGCGCGCGCGCGATACACTCGTTCGCCAGGTGACTGGTTCGGTGAAGTGGGAGCAATGCGTTCGCCTGCTGATCAGCCACGGTGCGGAGGTATTCGTTGAGATCGGTCCCGGGAAAGTATTATCTGGCCTGATGCGGCAGATCGACCGCTCGAAAATAACCTTGAACGTGAGCGATCTCGCTTCGTTGACGAAAACCCTCGAGCACTTTGCCGCTCTGCAAGCCTGACCTGCGGGCCGCCTCTGCTCCGTCAGCGAAACTCCAGATCGCACGGCGGCGTGCTGATCGTCTTATCGGTTTTGTCAACGTAGAGCTGCGCGTGCTGCGCCCTGCCATTCACGACGACGTCGACAACCACGCCACTGCCCCCGCCGGGACAATTACTCGTCCCATAAATCCGAAAGCTCTTGATGGTTCCCCACTCCCCGCCCGGCCCCCAATCCTGCCAGAACTCGTTAAAGGGATATTGCGAGTGTCGCTCGGGATGCGCTTTCCAATCCGGGTCCGCAAAATAGATGCCATAGGCGGTGGCGAAATCCTGCTTCTGCAGGGCCGCGAAGAAACGCCCGCCAATATGCTTTTCCGGCCAGAAACGGTTCCACCAGATGAGCAGACCAATTACCAGGACCGCACCGATGATCCCGGCAATCCACAACTTTCTCCGCCGTGCCGCGGCTGCATCGTATTCCTTCGCGTCCAGAAGGGTCATAACCTCTTAGCATAATGGACGGCGGGCAAAGAGCGAAAGTTCCCATCCTCGCCGATAAAAACCTATAGTGTCCGCTTGAACAGCGGAATAGCGATTCCGAGCGTCACCGCAGCGAATACCGTGAGCACAGCCATGTCGGTCCAGACCGCCGACAAAGATGTTTCCTTGAGCAGCAGGCACTTGAAGCCATCGACGGCGTAGGTGAACGGATCCACCCGGGCGATAGCCTTCAGCCAGGGTGGGAACGCCTGGATGGGATACACCGAGCCACTGGGGAAAAACAACAGCGTGTTGAGAATGCCGAACATGGCTCGCGGCACCAGCGGGTCCTCGATGCGGACCATCATCAGGAACATCATGGTGTTGAAGGCCAGCGAGGTCAAAACGATCATGATCATCAGGCCGAGCAGGGTCGCGGGATTGAAAATCGTTCCCACTCCTGCCAGCATCGATCCGATCACCACGATAATCACTCCCGTCATCACGGCTTTGATGGACCCCGCCAGATTCAGCCCCAGAACCAATTCCAATTTCGTGATGGGCGTGACCAGATAACCTTCATGCACTCCACGCGCCTTGTCGTCGATGTACAACATGCCGCCGCCGATCATCACCGAAACAAACATGGCGAGCACGAGCGATCCGGGCAGCAGATACTTCATGTATTCGATATAGGGATACAGCTCGACGATATCGAGCGCCGTCTGCTGCAGAATGCGCGGCTCAATCTGGGGCTGGTTCAGCGCGTCGGTCAGGCTGGTCATTTCCTGTTCCAGGGCCGAGCTCATGAAGTTGTCGCTGTTGTCGACCACCAGGGCGATCCGCGGATGGTTCTCTTCGTACACTTTTTGCGAGTACTGCGGCGGGATGATCACCGCCCCCTGCAGCTTTCCGTTTCGTACGTCTAGCACCGCCTGTTTTGGATTGTCGTAAGGAATGGTCTCGAAGGTTCGAATATTGGCGCGCACCGAATCGAACGCTTCTTTGATGCGCACCGCCTGTGGCCCGCCATCCTGATCTACGATGGCAAGCTTGGCGTCGTGAATCTTGCCGCCGAACGCGTTGCCCAGAATGATCAACTGCGCCAGGGGCATAATCATCGACGCCATCATGAGTGCCGGTGAGCGGAAAAACTTGCGCATTTCACGCTCGACAATCGCCATGATCCGATTCATAAACTCCTACTCCAGTAAGCTACGTTAATCCTTGCGTCATTCCGAGCAGCGCGCGGGATCTTGGTTTCCAATCGCCGCCGCTTACCCGCTACGGCTGCATCGGGCGCTGCGGCATCACGAAGGCATAGGCTTTTTGCAGTTCGTCACGCAGCTGTCTGCCCGTAAAGTGCACGAAAACATCGTCCAGCGTGGTGTTCTGCACAGAAAGTGATTTCACCTGTACTCCGGCCTGCACTGCCATTTCCACAAGTTGCGTGGTGGTGTGCGAGCCGTTGGCGGTGAGCACGCGGTACATTCCCGCTCCTTCATGCTGGACGGAAGTCACATCCTCCAGCGCCTGCAGCTTCTCTTCCCAGTCTGCGGGAGGATTTTCAAACTGCGCTTCGATTACATTGGACCCCGGCACGCTCGCCTTCAGGGCCATGGGAGCGTCCAACGCCACCAGTTTGCCGTGATCCACAATGGCCACGCGGTCGCACAGCCGGTCTGCTTCATCCATGTAATGCGTCGTGATTAGAATTGTGAGCTGGCGCTGCTTCTTGATGTTCCCCAGCATCTCCCACACCGCTACC